>ERZ1034998.74-NODE-74-length-66168-cov-44.640313_pt1 | contig 66168 bp, 76 predicted proteins | sample MGYA00520621_ERZ1034998 | MGnify/ENA primary metagenome ERZ1034998 (study PRJEB33766, sample SAMN09781748) | gut metagenome | biome: gut microbiome | host: Homo sapiens | place: Madagascar | study: EMG produced TPA metagenomics assembly of the PRJNA485056 data set... | reverse complement strand
CAGACTGTTTCTTTTATAGTCGGCCTTATTATTGTACACCTGAACCGAAAATTCAACCGCAAATTTATCCGCAAACTCATCCCACTTATCGTCCGGTATGCTGATATATATTTCATCTGATTTGTTTCCTTTTTCATCCCCCTGTGACTCTACCGCATCCTGCAGAGAATCGATGTAATGCACACCATTTTTATAGACAAACATAGTCAGGCAGCCACATATAATAGCAATACACAATGTAGTAATGCACGTAAGTCTCCACTGTAGCGACATTCTTTTCATCTGTCAGACTCCTCCCGTATTTTATAGCCTTCACCTACCTTGTTCTGAATGGGATCATATCCCAGCTTCGCCTTAAGCTTTTTTCTAAGTGAAGACATATGTACCCTGATTGCTCCGCTAAAGCTGTCTGCCGTGGCATCCCACACATGCTCTATCAGCTCCTCCTGACTCACCGGTCTGCCTATATTGATAAGTAAATATTCCAAAATACCATTCTCTTTTCTTGTCAGTGGAACCGGCTCTTCCTTTGCATATGCCTCGCGTTTAATCGTATCAAACTTTATTTCTCCGCATTTAAGACATATATCATTCTGTACAAATTTCCTTCTTGTCAGGCTTCTGATACGTGCCTCAAGCTCCTGCAGATGGAATGGTTTTTCCATGTAATCATTTGCTCCTGCATCCAGTCCCTCTACCTTATCAGCAATCTGACCTCTTGCAGATAATATCAAAACCTTAGTTTCATCATTGTATTTTCTAAGCTCCTTAAGAAGCTCCATGCCATCCATCCCCGGCAGATTCAAATCCAAAACTATCAGATCATAATTCTCCGACAGTATACATTCAAGAGCCTCTTTCCCATCATAACAGGTATCCACCTCATAACCGGCAGCATACAGACTCTTTGCAACCATATCACATATTTGTTTCTCATCCTCAACAATTAATAATCTCAAAATTTTCTCCTGCTTCTTAACAATAATTTTACAACCTATATTGTATAATACCAAAGTCAGCTGGTCAACAATACAACAAAAAGGAGCAACATTATGTTGAAATACCAAAAAACATGTCAAATCATTCTGCTTATCCTTGGTGTATCCATGATAAGCTATGGTGCAGTCAGAGGTGAGGCGGCTACCGTGCTTGGTAAAGCAATAAAACTATGTCTGGAGTGTGTCGGAATTGGATAAGAAAAAGAAATTACTATCAAGAAAACTGGCAAAAATACGTGGCTGGATACAGGCCGCAGCAACGCTGCTGACCAATATTCATATCCCGAATTTATTTAAGGGTAAAATATATCAGGGCAATGCAAAAACAGTATGCGTACCCGGATTAAACTGCTACTCCTGCCCTGCCGCGACAGGAGCCTGTCCAATAGGGGCATTTCAGGCAGTTGTCGGATCATCAAAATTTAAGTTTTCATACTACATAACCGGATTTTTTATTTTACTCGGTGTAACTCTCGGCAGATTTATATGTGGTTTTTTGTGCCCATTTGGATGGTTTCAGGATTTACTTCATAAAATCCCCGGAAAGAAATTATCCACAGCCAAACTAAAGCCTCTTAGGTACCTAAAATATGTCATTCTTATTGTTTTCGTTATACTTCTTCCGATGCTTGTAACGAACTCTATAGGAATGGGAGACCCGTTCTTCTGCAAATATATCTGTCCTCAGGGTGTTTTAGAGGGTGCTATACCGTTATCTATTGGAAATGCTGCTATCCGTTCTGCGCTGGGAAAGCTTTTTTCTTTCAAGTGTATGATTTTAATTGCAGTGATTGTACTAAGTATCTTATTTTACAGGCCCTTCTGTAAATGGATTTGTCCGCTTGGAGCAATCTACTCATTATTTAATAAGGTCAGCCTGCTCAAAATCACCGTTGATAGCAGCAAATGTGTCGGATGCGGTCAATGCTCAAAGGCATGTAAGATGGATGTGGATGTGTGTAAGACACCGGATCACCCCGAGTGCATACGCTGCGGTGCCTGCATAAAGGCCTGTCCGAAGGACGCCATCTGCTACCGGTTTATGGGAAAATCATGTCAAAAAAATGACAACAGATAGCTATTAAACATTTTACTATTATTTTAAAGGAGAAATTACTCATGAAAAACAAATTATCATTTATTTCTATTTTTACACTCTGCATAGCATTATCACTTACAGCATGTGGCGTAAAGCAATCTTCCACAACAGATTCTAAGAACACTCAGACTGAAGCCGGCTCAGAAGCATCCGGCAAATCAGATTCCAAGCTTGATGATTTATATCAGCAGGAAAATCAGCTTTTTGCAGATCACGCTGATGCGTGGAACAAGGCATTTGGCATGATGAACAAAAGTGACGCCGATCCAAACGGAAATTATGCTGATTATCTTGCCGGTATCGTAGAATCAAACAAGAATTCATTCACAGACGATGAGCTTAAAACACTTAATGAGGATATTGAAACCATACGAAAAATCGAGGAACAGATAGCAGAGCTTGAAAACAAAAATACATCATCAGACGATAACAAGAAGGACAGCTCTAAAGCCTCATCTGTATTCAGTGATTTTTCCGGTGAGGATTTTGATGGCAATAAGGTTGATGACAGCCTGTTTTCCGGTAATGCAGTAACAGTCGTCAATTTCTGGTTTACCGGCTGCAAACCATGTGTCGCTGAATTATCCAAGCTTAACGAATTAAATGATGCTATCAAATCAATGGGAGGAGAAGTTGTTGGCATCAACACTGAGACCTTCGATGGCAATAAAACAGCTATCAAAGAGGCTGCCTCTGTTCTTGAAAGCCAGGGTGTCAAATATCGTAATCTGTCAATTGACTCCTCTAGTGCTGCCGGTAAATATGCCTCAGAAATCATGGCCTTTCCAACAACTATACTTGTTGACAGAAATGGCAATATTGTAGGCGAACCAATGCTCGGCGGAATTGATAACAAGGACAACTATGATGCCCTTATGAAGCAGATTCAGTCTGTAATTGATGCAGACAGCACAAATAAATAGAGGTCTACATATAAAAAGCTCCTGTGCATTGCACAGAGAGCTTTTTTTGAACATTACTATAATGTCAAGGAATCTTCTGCATCTACCCACATCTGTAAATTCCCATCAAGATACAGTCTCGCATATTCTAGTGGTTCATCAATGGCAAGTGTGTTTAATGCACAATCTGATCCGGGTGTGGTTCTCAAATTCTTTTCTGCTTCCCAGCAGTCAATGCGAAGCATATAGTCTGCACTGGTATAAACATTAATGCTGTTTCGTCCGGATTATATTCTGCAAATATTGTTCTCATCGTATCTTATCTCCTTATCGTTCAATCAATTCAGGCCCAATTATCCAATTTGTTAATGCGAAAGCAAAACAAGTTTTAAAGATATGATAGTAAAGAAACTTACAACTTCTAGTTTGTCGAACTGGCGAAATACAGAAAACTATATAAGAATAATCAACAGGCAGGTGGTCTTATAACGAGACTGCCTGCCGTCTTTTATGCCTGCAAGTGCCATTTCTCAAGGGGTGTTCAAATGAACCCCCTTTGAACACCCCTAGGGCAAATATGGTTAAATTGTATCAAGTTCAGTGTTCCAACGAATCAGTGTAAATATGGATACTATCCTGACAGAACCAGATGCACAGTACAAATTATGAAGTAATAAAATTAATAAATGCTAATTTATTTGATCTGTATTTTACTTTTTGTTTTTTTCATCTTTGCATAAAAGTTGATTATTTCGTTGGATTTACACTGTGTAGTTTGTTTGTTTGATTTAATATTGTAAAAAATATTATAGACTAATAATATTGAAAAATATAGAAAACAAAAGGAAAATGTTGAAATATAAAATTTATAAAACAAAGATATACAAATGATGTTGAAATATTTAAAGAACAATGATAAAATAAACAAAATAAGTAAAGAAAGGAAAACGCAATGAACAAAAGCACAATAGTAAAAGAACAAATAATGGAAATTTTAAGCGATAAACAGGAACACAAAGCATCAGAGATTAAAGAAATGATACGAAATAAATATCAGGATTTAGATATTACAGAAGGTGTATTTTCGAATAGTTTTCGAACTCTTACTTTAGCGGGAAAATGTATGAATAAGGAAAGAGGCGTATATGTAATAAATTGCGGGAAAAATAAAGAGGAAAATAAAACAGAAGAATATTATAATGATTATAATTGTCATGAAGGAAAAAAATCAAAGGAATATATCAAGATTCAGATGGGCGTATCAGACATGTTAGCGAAAATGCGTGAGGAATTTAGAAATTTAGTAAAAGATATAAATATATTAGATGCAGATGACGAAGTAGTATCTTATATTTTAAAAGTGCGTCATGTATTAGAAGAACTTGAAAAGGGAATAAAAAATTAATTGAAAATACCCAACCATACGGCTATGATGGGGAGAATAACGAAATTGTAAATGGCGAGGATTCTAAAAAAAGCTTTTTAAATATTATGTGCATACAAAACATTGAAATTATTTTTATGGATTATTTAAATGGAAAGGAGCAACATCGAATGATAGATATATATACAGAGCGGAAAGATTCAAAAGATTGGATACTTCAGAATGATCTTTATTTTAACTTGAATACAGGTAATGAAGAAATGTCGCAAAATGAAGTTGATTTAATCCAGCAGGTTGATGAAGCTAAGTTGACACCAGATAAGCACATAGAAACAAAATATGGCTTAGGTACAATTCGTAATTTATCATCAGGCTGTAAGACATTACTTAATATTGTGAAGCACCCTGATAAGGTGGTAAATGTCGAGGAATGTGGTCCGAATGTGCTAAGAATAATTTTTGCTATGGATAATATAAAGATATATATGTCACGACCAATGCTTTTTGACATTACGGATGATGCAAAAATTAGATTTAATAATTCTGATATAGTTACTGGGGGGAGAGGATATAAGACTAACAGACGAATACAAAGCAATCAAATTATTTAATTATAAATCAGATAACTTTTTAGAAGCAATAAAACAGTGCCGAGATAGTTTTATTGTGATAGATAATGCAGATTATCTGATTAATGATGATGTTAGAAGATTTATTAATTTTGAGTTATCAAATCAGTATATGCTTTTCCTGCGAAATTGTGATGGACTCAATGTATCTGATAAGAGTTTTAAGGTGATGAAGTTTGGTGACAACAGGATAACACTGGAAGAGGAACTGTGATATGAGATATTTATGGACGGAAGATACCGGTGCAGGGCTTCACTTTTGGAAATTAGTTAATCAGCTTTTCTTTGATGATGAGCTTGTAGTCGAGAGTAAAGGAAGCAATCATTGTATGTTAAAATCAATAGAAGAAAAGTCATTGTTTTGAATAGCTGAAAGGAATAAGTTTGAAACAAATAAGTAGAGGACAGCCTAAAAATAAAGGGCATAGCAAATAAACCGCCTAAGCAGCCGGTTTTAAAAATTGAATATATACACAACACCTAATCAAGGGATAGGAACAACATCATCTTTGATAATGTAACCTCGTTGTTTCATCAGATTAAGTGCCTGTGAAGTAGTCAATACTTTTGATTTATTCACAGGTAGCGATTCAAGAAAGCCTTTAGGTGTATATGGCTTTAAATCTGTGAGTATGTGCCAGATAGCGGTCAGAATCATACGACAGATGGCAATGATAGCTTTCTTGTGACCACGGCGTGTTTTTATACGTCGATAACGGGTTGTAAATTCGGGATGTTTCTTGGATTTGATTAAAGCATTTGCAACTTGCACCAAAACTGGTTTAAAATAGGAACCAGCACGGGAAATCCTAGTGGATTTGATTTTATGATTGCTTTAATCATTACGAGGACAACATCCAGCCCATGATACGAGGTTTTTAGCTGTGGGGAAGACAGACATATCACCTCCGATTTCAGAAAGCACCTGAATAGCAGTCATAGGGGTCTTATCGAATCCTGGTACGGTTCGTATAAGAGAGAGAACGCTTTCATACTTATCACTGAGACGAAAGATTTCCCGTTCTATTTCTGCTTTGTGCATTTCTAGTTCATCGATGTGATTTAGACATTGTCTAAGCTTTACAGCTTGTTCTTTGGATATGGCACCATCAACAGCAGCTTGAATTTCTTCGATAGGAGTTTTGCATCTGCCATCTACAAAAGGTGCTACATCAAAAGTTTCCCCAGGGTGTTGTAAAATCTGTTCTGTAATAGAACGGGAAGATTTACCAAATATATCAGAAAAGACATCATCTAATTTTAAGTTGGATACGGTAAGACAGTTATGAGCACGATTCTTCTCACCGGTAATCATACAAGTGAGTTTGAAACGGTATCTTACCAAGTCTCTTAATTCACGGATATCAGCAGGTGGAATAAAGGAAGGTTTTACCATTCCACACATATATAGATCACAAATCCATTTGGCATCTTTGCGGTCAGTCTTATTGCCTTTTTGAGGCTTGGTATATTTGGGGTGGGAAAGAGTAACCCAGATGTTATTCTTCTCCAGAACATTAAAAACAGGTATCCAATACTTACCGGTAGATTCCATGCAGACATCTGTACAGTTGTATTTAGAAAGCCAGTCACACAGCTCATGCAGACCTTTGGTAAAGGAAGAAAAGCGAGCTTCTTTATACTCGGTACGTTTCAGGGAATCTGTTATGCCGATACAGGCATAAATCCATGTTTTGTGGACATCAAGACCACAACAGTTATTTTTTAGAATTTTAAACGACAATAAAAGCACCTCCTGATGATTTATCGTTATAAAACTGACAGTGACTGGTCATCCGGCAAAATCGAGTCGACTTTGGAAGAGATAAGTTTGCGGGCTACGTTATGCGCCAATCATTGATGCCTTAACGGATGACCGACAACAAATAATTATACGAGGTCGCCGCTATACAGCCCCGCCACTCACCTCCACGTGTTCTGTAGTGTGTCAGTCTTATAGATAATAAGAAGGAATATAAATTAGAAAAGCGAAAATCAGCCGAGGTGTTTCATGCCGCATTGGTGGCTTTCGCAGAAAGGCGGATTATAATTATGAAAGAATTTAATGAAATTATGAAATGGTATTGTGAAAATTTGTAATATAATTTATTTCGGACAATATGTTAAATTAAAAGAAACTTGGAAATATCGCACTGGACGTTATTAGTAAAAAATGAAAGTGAGAAAAAATGCTAGTAGAGATTTTAATGTCGTTGGGGATAACTTTAGGTTATTATTTTTGGTATTTGTCTAAGAAAAAGAATACTATAAAAACAGTTGGTATTTGTAATAAAGTTTATGGTTCTAGTGGTGGGTGTAGAGGAGCCTTTGAATATCAAATAGACAATATTAAATATTATAGTGTTGAAAGCAGTTCACATATTGGATGGCTAAAGGAAGGAAAAAAATATAACATTTACGTCAAAAAGGACAATCATGAAATATTTATTTCAAATAGAGTGCTTGGTGATATGAAGTTTTTTATAATTCTTATGGGAAGCATTTCGGTGATTCTAATTTTTTTAGTGATTTGTGAAGCGTTGCTCTGATGATGTTGAAAGATATGATGAATATGAAGACAGGGAAGAATAATTAAAGAACATAATTAAAGTAATAAGAATAAAATGGGAGCAAGTTGAAATTCAGATGTGTGATATAATACAAAATTTAAAATACAAAAAAGCAACAATACAGGATATTGATGAATTGGTAAAAACAAGAATTATAGTGCTACGGGCAGCAAATAAGTTGAGTGATGATGTGGATATGTCTATAGTAGAGCAGGAATCTTGTGCATACTATAAGAGGGCGCTGGAGCGTGGTGAACATATTGCTTATTTGGTATATGATAATGAAAAATTTATAGGATCAGGTGGAGTCAGCTTCTATCAGGTTATGCCAACTTATCATAATCCAACAGGTAAAAAGGCTTATATTATGAACATGTATACATCACCCGAATATCGTAGAAAAGGCATTGCATTTCATACCTTGGATTTATTGGTAAAAGATGCACAAAAACAAGGAGTGTCACAGATTACATTGGAGGCAACGGATATGGGACGGTTGTTATATGGAAAATATGGATTTGTGAGGATGGAAGATGAAATGTTGTTAATAAATAAAAAATAATAGAATTGGAGAATTTTATAATGAATTATGTTGTCGAAAGCTATGAAAATTATAAAGAAGAAAATCGATTGACTACAAACAATGCCAGAAGAATAGAATTTATAACTACTACAAGAATTCTTGAAGAGGTTATCAGTGATAAGAGTAAAATACTGGACTGTGCAGCAGGAACGGGAATTTATTCTTTTTGGCTTGCTGATAAGGGACATGATGTAACTACTACAGATATTACTCCAAGGCATATAGATATTATTAATCAGGCTCTTAAGAATAAGCCATATGATATGGATACGGCTGTTTTGGATGCCACAGATATGTCATGTTTTGCAGATGACTCGTTTGATGTTGTTCTTAATATGGGACCATTTTATCATTTGACAACGGAGAAGCAGAGGGAAAAATGTATTAAGGAATGTCTTAGGGTGTTAAGGAAAGGCGGACTTTTGGTTACTGCTTATATTCCAAGGTACTATATTTTTCAATGTATAGCCATGAGTGATGAGAAATATCTGGATAAACATTTAGCAGAGCAGCTTGTTAAAACGGGAGTATTAAGGCATGATGATGAGAAGTGCTTTTGGACAGATACTTATTATTCATCAAAAGAGGAAATGGAATTAATTTATCAAAAATATGGCTTGGAAATTACAGATCATTTTGCACAGGATGGGTTAGCACCTCTTTTGGCACAAAAGGTAGACAAGTGGAATGAAAGTCAGTTCAAAATATGGTGCGATTATCATTATAGTGTATGTCGTGAACAATCGGTTTTAGGTGCAAGCAACCATGTTATTATAATTGGTAAAAAATAGATATGTAAAATATTATAAATGAAATTTGATACATAGACAAAATAGTGAGGTGTAAGTATGAGTTTTTGTTCAACTAATGAAATTGATAATTTCAGATATGATGATTGCTGTATAGTTAAAAGAAAAAATACGGAGACTGATTTAGTGCTGGAAGTGAAGGCACTGATTGTCAAAGGGGACAATTCCCAAAATGCAAATTTTACTGAGAGTTACGCAGATTTGACGCAGATTATTTTTAGAAATGGTTCGATTATTAAGGGAATTAAAGAGGGAATGAAAAGATACGATGCTGATGAAAATCTTATTGAGGAGATTAAAGATACAGTTTTAGATGATGTCACACTTGAGCAGGTGTGCAATAATCTTGATGGAATGTATCTTCATGGAATAATGCGCGTAGATGACACTGATGATTATGTCATTTTTATCGAAAAGGCCGGTGAAGATGAGGATTCATATGATATTATTTTGTCTGACAATTATCAGATTAAGGTACATTGCGACAGTGTGATAATGAGATGGGACAGATATCTTAATAGAGTCGAGGTGTAAAAATTAAATCCTATTGACTTAGTAGACAATGAGATATAATATCATATAGGGAGTTGCAGAACTTCACAATATATATGTCACCTTGTACAAGGCTGTATAAAGCATTGAAAAAGTCCTGCAGAACTCTATATTATTTAAATGAGGAGATGTAACAATGGAATACATATCTAGAGCTAATGCATTAGAATTATTAAAAAAATATAATAAAGATCCTTTTCATATACAACATGCAATTACGGTGGAAGCTGTGATGAAATGGTTTGCGAGAGAGTTAGGATATGGGGATAAGGAAGAATATTGGGGAATTGTAGGATTACTTCATGATATTGATTTTGAACTTTATCCGGCAGAACATTGTTTAAAGGCACCGGAGCTTTTGCGGGAAGGCGGAGTATCTGAAGATATTATTCATGCCGTAGTGTCTCATGGATATGGGATTACCGTAGAATGTGGTACAACTTTGGATGTTGAGCCGGTTCATGAGATGGAAAAGGTGCTATTTGCAACAGATGAGCTTACAGGACTTATATGGGCGGCTGCATTAATGAGACCATCGAAGAGTACAAAGGATATGGAACTTAAATCTCTTAAAAAGAAGTACAAGAGCAAAGGATTTGCAGCAGGATGCTCCAGAGAGGTAATTGAAAGAGGAGCTGAGCAGCTTGGCTGGGAACTGGATAAATTATTGACATTAACATTACAGGCGATGGCTGAATGTGAGGATGATATAAACAAGGAGAAGAATTATGTATTATGTACCTGATGGCACTGAGCAGTGCGGATATTATGAATGTAGTGAATGTGGAACAAGATTTCTGGATTTGAGAATAGCACCAACGCTTGTATGTCCATATTGTGGGGAAACTCCCGATATGGAAATAGGTCCTGATGAGGAAATGCCTCAGACAATCGAATCGGCACGGCTTATAGAAATGGTTCGTGGGGCGGAAGAGGTTGATAAAATGGATGCACTCTTATCGCTGGCTGTGACCGGTGGAGATTTCTCGTGGATATAATGAGTTTGTGAATGTAAAATGTTGTATTGTTACGGAGAGTAACAATGGTGTTACGTCCCGTGTATTGTGAAATGGAGTATATATGGTATAAGATGACCTTACAAACGATAAAACAATATATGAATATTTAAAATGAGGAGGTCATTGTATGACATTTGGAGAAAAATTAAAAGAGGCAAGAAAAGCAATCGGATTGTCACAGGAACAATTTGCGGAGAAAATGAATATATCAAGGTCAGCTGTTGCAAAGTGGGAAAGTGATATAGGAATTCCTGACGTTAGTAATCTGAAAAGTATAGCGGGTTTATTGAATGTAAGTATCGATTCTTTACTTGATACAGAAACAGATACGGGCAGTGATGTTTGTATGAATGGCGGAAATGTGGAGACAAATGATAAGGTTGAAACATGTCCTGAATATGATGGACATTATTACACAATAGAGCTTACAGGGTGGAATGATGGTGCTTTTGATGTGATAATACTTGGCCAGGATAATATGTTTCTGTATTATAAGGTTGCAAATAAAAAACAATCTTTTTATGGTATGATAGGAAAGAAATACATTACTTCGATTAGCAAAGGTAAAGAAATAAAAGATGTAACCGTTGGGGATAGCATCGATAGAACATATTTTCGTGGCAAACACGTAAAGCTTGAGATAGCGCATAAGGAAGGATTTTTTAAGGGATTTCTGGATATGAGAAATGATGATTATCTGGATGTGGTAATTAAAAAGTTTGATGATAAGAAGGCAATTCTCAATCTGGGAAATGAGTTGGATATAGATACTATTACAAAAATAGAAGAGATATAATCAAATCAAAAGATACAATTAAAAGAATGTGCAATAAGGCACGATGTGAAGAAGGAGAGCTTCGGCTCTCCTTTTTGCATTTGTACAGGACATAGCACATGAAACAAAGTTTTGCAATAAATTTAAAAAAGTTCTTGACATATAATCAAAATGATTATATGATATAGAAAACAAAGATATAATCGATTTGATTATATGAAAGGAGCCGTAATATGAAAACATTAATAGTAGTAGATATGCAGAAGGATTTTATTGATGGAGCACTTGGAACAAAGGAGGCAGAGGCAATCGTTCAAAAAGTTGCTGATAAAATTAAGACTTTCAGGAAAGAAGGAGCGCAGATTATTTTTACCAGAGACACTCACCAGACCAATTACCTTGAGACACAGGAAGGCAGAAATCTTCCGGTGGAACATTGTATAGAGGGAAGTGAAGGATGGGAGATTTCAAAGGAACTTGAGGTTTTACCGGAGGATGAGGTCATTAATAAAGTTACATTTGGTTATGTGTGGTCAAAGGATATGATTAAGGGTGATGAGATAGAAATAGTAGGTCTGTGTACAGATATTTGTGTTATTTCAAATGCCCTTGTGTTGAAGGCAGTGTTACCTGAGACTCCGATTACGGTAGATTCATCATGCTGTGCAGGAGTTACGCCACAGTCACACAATAATGCACTGGAAGCAATGAAGATGTGCCAGATAAGCATAGTATAGTGCGGAATGGAGTTTAGTGTGAAATATCACGCCGATGCGTGATATTTCACACGGCTAATTGTGCCGCAGGCGTCGCAATTAGCTTTTTATCGCAGAGCAAAATCTTCGATTTTGCTCGCGGTTCCTCCGACGCATAGCGTCTACGGAAAGGAGATTGGTATGATAAAGATTAATGGTAAGATTTTTGAAGTAGAATATTTCCCTGATAGAACACAGAGATTGAAATTGATGTCTGCCCAGGGGGATAAAGTTACAATTACATGGAATTATGAAAATGATTCTGAGTTATTTACGGTAATTTCACTTGCAAAAGGTTATAAAAACATAGGAAAAAGAATTTTTTTAAAAATGCCGTATATACCCAATGCCAGAATGGACAGAGTGAAGTCAGATTCAGAGGTGTTTACATTGAAAATTTTTTGTGAGCTGATTAATCAGCTGGGATTTGAAAATGTATCGGTTCTGGATGCCCACAGTAATGTTTCACTGGCGCTGCTTGATAATGTACATCAGATGGATATAGCGGATATAATAAAGCGGGCTGCATTAGATAAGCTGCCGAAGGATACAATTCTATATTTTCCGGATGAAGGAAGTAAGAAAAGATATGCAGAAATTTTTCCTGATTATAAATATGTTATCGGGATGAAAATGAGAGACTGGGATACAGGTAAGATAAAGGGATTGGATATTATTGCAAATGGAGTAGACATTAAAGAAAAGACGGTTTTAATGGTGGATGATATCATTTCTTATGGTGGTTCGATGTATTATTCGGCGTTAAAGCTTAAGGAACTTGGCGTAAAGGATATTTATGCATATGCAACACATACAGAATTAAGTGTTCTTGATGAAAATAAAGGTACACTGATAAAGTTATTAAACGATGGAACGGTTAAAAAATTATTTACAACAGATTCGATATATAACGGAAATCATAAAAAAATAGAGGTTGTAGATTTATAGAATCAGAGCGATTTATCGCTCGGAATGGAGAATAATATGAAAAAACAGATAAACCCAATGCTTTTAATGGATTTTTATAAGGCAGTTCATTCAGATATGTTAAATAGTAATATGACAAAATCAATGTCATATTATACACCCAGAATGAGCAGAGTAGGCAGATGGAATAAAGTTGTTATGTTTGGATTGCAGATGTTTTGCAAGACATGGCTTATAGATTATTTTAATGATTACTTTTTTAATATGCCAAAGGATGAGGTTGTAGGTGAATATAAGAGGGTACTGGATGCATCACTTGGTGCCGGTATATATAATTATCATAAGATAGAAAAACTTCACGATCTGGGATATCTTCCTATAGAAATTATTGCCCTGCCGGAAGGAACTGTGGTACCGGTTCATGTGCCTATGTTTGGCATAACCAATACTCATCCGGATTTTGCATGGCTTCCGCAGGCACTTGAATCATTGATTAGTGCGGAAATGTGGTATCCGCAGATTACTGCAACTGTTGGCAAGACATACAGGGAGATTGTAAACAAATATTATGATATAACATGTGAGGATAATGTATCGAGAGAGCGTGCGCTCGGAGCATTTGATTTCAGAGGTGACATGTGCGTGGATGCAGCACTTAAGGCAGGAGCAGGCTGGTGTATGTCATTTGTAAATACTGCAACAGTTCCAGTTATTCCGTATTTGGAAGAAATGTTTAATGCAGATTGTACAAAGGAAGAAGTTGCATTTGGTGCAGTCAGTACAGAACATTTTGTAATGTGCAGTAATTATGCGGTAGATGGAGATGAGGAGACATTTCTTAGAAAAATGCTGACAGAATTATATCCGGATACAAGTTTTTCGTGTGTGCTTGACAGTTATGATTATTGGAATGTCATTGATAATATTCTTCCTAAACTTCACAGAGAGATAATGGAACACAACGGCTGCATGTTAATGCGTGGTGATTCAGGAGATTGTGTTGAGGTAGTTACAAAAACAGTTTTTAAATTGTGGGAGCAGTTTGGAGGAACTGTAAACAGTAAAGGTTACAAGGTTCTTGACCCGCATGTAAAAGCTATTTATGGGGACAGTATTACAGTACAAAGATGTGAAGAGATATATCAGATACTCATGGAAAATGGTTTTGCGTGCAGTAATGTCGCACTTGGTGTCGGCTCATTTTCAATGCATTGTATCGAGGAAAACAATGTGTTAAAGCCATTTACAAGAGATACTTTCAGCTCATGCATAAAAGCATGCTATGCTGAGGTTGATGGAAAATGTTATCCTATATTTAAGAATCCGAAAGATGGCGGATTTAAGAAAAGTCAGAAGGGATTGTGCTATGTATATCGAAATGAAAATGGCGAATTGGCTTATAAAGATGAATATACATCAGAAAATATTCCGGATGGAAACCTTCTTGAAACTGTATTTAAAGACGGAAAGCTGATTAAAGAATATACACTTAAAGAGATAAGAGAGAGACTGGCAACAGAAAATTTATAGAAAGGCGGAAATTTAAATGGAAAAAATAAAAGCAGATTTGATTGAATGGATTAGAACGTGGTTTGAGAATAATGGAAAGGGCTGTAATGCAATAGTCGGTATATCAGGTGGAAAGGATTCATCCGTAGTTGCAGCAGTTCTGGTTGAGGCACTAGGAGCTGACAGGGTCATAGGAGTACTGATGCCTGACGGAGTTCAGTCAGATATTTCTGATGCAAGAGAACTGGTTAATCATTTAGGTATAAAATCTTATGAAATAAATATAAGTAAGTCAGTAGAGGGTGTGCTTAGTGAACTTAAAAAAGCGGGAATAGAGATTTCGAAACAGACAAAAATCAATCTGCCTCCGCGAATAAGGATGTCAACATTATACGCGGTCAGCCAGAGCAATAACGGACGTGTTGCAAATACATGTAACTTATCAGAGGATTGGATTGGTTATTCTACAAGGTATGGCGATGCTGCCGGTGATTTTTCACCGTTAGCGAATCTTACAGTGACAGAAGTTATTGAACTTGGATTGTTGTGTGGCCTGCCGGAGCATCTTGTAAAGAAGACACCGAGTGACGGATTGTGTGGAAAGTCTGATGAGGATAAAATAGGATTTAAATATGCAACATTGGACAGATACATTAGGACAGGAAAATGTGATGATGCCGAAACAAAGGAAAAAATAGACAGAATGTATAAGGCAAACAGATTTAAGTTAGAAACAATGCCGTTTTTTAAATGTGCAGGTAACAAACAATATTATAAATAGTATGAATAGGAATGGGATAAAAGATGGAACGCATAATAGATGAGAAAGAAAAAGAGTATCTGGAAAATTACAGCATAGAAAACTTTGAGAGACCTTCACTTGCTACGGATATAGTTGTTTTCAGAGTGACTGAAGAGGATGAAGCGAATAAAAAAAAGATACGTCCCAAAAAACTTCAGGTACTTCTGATAAAAAGGGCATCATATCCGTTTATGGGATATTATGTTTTACCCGGGGGCTTTTGCAGACCTGATGAAAAAGTTGAGGAGACAGCTGTAAGAGAATTGTTTGAAGAAACTCATGTGTCGAAGAAGAAATTGAGACTTATAGGCGTGTATTCGGAGCCGGGCAGGGACCCGAGAGGGTGGATAATATCGAATACTTACATGGCACTGGTGGATAATCATAAATGTGAACTCAGAACAGATGATGAAGCATGGGAGGCAGACTGGTTTTCGATAGAACAGTTGGAAGAACTTGACATCGGTTTTGACCACAGGAGAATAATAGAGGATGCCATAAACATTCTCAGATATTATGCTAAAACGTATAATGAGAAAATATTTGAACTATTGCCGGAAACATTTACACTTGGTGAATTGCAGCAGGTATTTGAAGAAATATTACAGACAGGGCTGACCAAACAAAATTTCAGAAGAAAAATGATGGAATTTTTGGAGGAGACGGATGAATTAGAAACAGGTTACAGTCATAGAAATTCAAAAAAGTATAGGAAAAAGTGATTGCAATAGATACAGAGAAACAAATTTTGGCTTATATGGCGGGAAGGCGGCATGTGACAACAACAGAATTGGCTAAAAATACACAAAAGTCAAACCGAACAATAGGAGTAAGGTTGAATCATTTAATAGAATTAGACATAATAAAACGTAATGGAACGAGAAATGATCCAAAACAAACGTATGAGAAAATGAAGGTAAATACAAAATATGTCAAAGCATTATATTTATTGGAGATGAATAGATAAGATAAAATTGAAATAAAATGTTTATTCTGTGATGAAATTTTTAATGACAGAGAATTATTTGACAAACATTCATGTAATTCTGCCTCATAAATTGTTAAAATTTATGGTTGACAATTTAAAATAAAAAGACTATTGTATATTTAATTTAATTCAACAGTCAAATGCGAAGAACAGGAAATGACACCTTCATATCACCGTTTACAGAGAGCCGGGACAGATGAGAAACGACAACAAGGAATGAGGATGCCCTCACCTGCGAGCTGTTCTGATGAAAGACAGAAACGATATGCCTAGTAGTTGGAACCGGTTTCCACCGTTAATGGGACACATCCTCTGATTTGTTCAGGTTAGGCGGTGGCAGAGAGGTCAGAAATATATTTGATAAGCTTTTTGGCAAGCGAAGTGGTAACGCGGAAGTAGATAGCTTTCGTCTTTGCACAGAAATTCTAAGGAGATAATCCCTGGAAGGTTGTGCAGAGACGAAAGCTTTTTTAATTTACGCGGGAAACGGGCAAAAGTCTCATGAAAGTAAAATCAAATTTGACTGCAAAAGGAAAGAAGGAGAAAAGTTATGAACACACTTGTTATTGTTTTAATTGCAGCAGTTATTTTAGTAGCAGCTTATGTTCTTTACGGAAGATGGCTGGCAAACAAATGGGGTATTGACCCAAGGGCAAAAACCCCGGCAGTAAAGTATGAAGATGGAAAAGATTATGTACCGACAAACGGATGGACAGTATTTTGTCATCAGTTTTCATCTATTGCAGGAGCAGGCCCTGTAACCGGTGCCATTCAGGCAGCAGCATTCGGATGGCTTCCTGTTCTGTTATGGATATTAATTGGTGGTGTATTCTTTGGAGCCGTAACAGATTTTGGAGCTTTGTATGCTTCAGTAAAAAATGAAGGAAAATCCATAGGTATGTTGATTGAAAAATATATCGGTAAATTTGGACGTAGAATCTTTCTTTTGTTCTGCTGGCTGTTTACATTGATAGTTATAGCAGCATTTGCAGATATGGTATCAGGAACATTCAATGCATATACAGTAGTTGATGGTGCAACAAAAGTATCCAATACAAACGGTGCAGCCGGAATGGTATCAATCATGTTCATGGTATTTGCAGTAATATTTGGACTTGCAAAGAAGAAATTCAACTTTAGCGGTTGGAAAGAAGTAGTAATAGGACTTGTATGCATAGTATTATCATTTGTAATCGGAATGAATTTCCCATTAATTTTTACAAAAGATACGTGGAGCTATATCATATTTGTTTATATTTTCTTTGCAGCAGTACTTCCTATGTGGCTTTTAAAACAGCCAAGAGATTATATGACAACATTTATGTTTATAGGTATGATTGCAGGAGCAGTAATCGGTCTGCTTGTTGCACATCCGACAATGAATCTTCCGGTATTCACGGGATTTAAAAACGAAAGTTTGGGAACACTTTTCCCAATACTGTTTGTAACAGTTGCATGTGGTGCGGTGTCAGGATTCCACAGTCTGGTATCTTCAGATACTTCTTCAAAGACAATTGAAAATGAAAAGGATATGTTAAAAGTTGGTTATGGAGCCATGGTATTAGAGAGTCTTTTGGCAGTATTGGCACTTTGCGTGGCAGGTGCAGCAGCTTCAGCAGACGGTACGGCAGCAGTTGGTACACCGTTCCAGATATTCAGCCGTGGTGTAGCAGGATTCTTTGAAATGTTTGGTGTACCTGTTTACATTGCAACAGTATTTATGACCATGTGCGTTTCAGCATTGGCATTAACAAGTCTGGATGCGGTTGCACGTATCGGACGTATGAGCTTTCAGGAGTTATTCAGTGTGGATGATATGGAACATGCAGCTCCATGGAGAAAATTAATGTGCAATACATATTTTTCAACAGTAGTAACATTACTTTGCGGTTATGTGCTTACAAAAATCGGATATGCTAGCATCTGGCCATTGTTCGGATCAGCAAACCAGTTATTAAGTGCGTTAGTATTACTTACACTCTGTGTATTCTTAAAAGTAACAGGACGTAGCAACAAGATGCTGTTTCCACCGCTTATTATCATGCTGTGTGTAACATTTACAGCTTTGGTACAGAGACTGATTGCCATGGTAGAAGCCATCAGTAATGCAGCAAAGGTAACAATACCTGCCGGAGAGACGACATGGGGAAATGTATTTGTTGCAAACGGTTTACAGTTAATTATTGCCATCCTGCTTATAGCTCTTGGACTCATTATCGTAATCAATTCAACAAAGAGCTATGCAAACAGTAAAAAGAATTCAGAAGAGACAGTTTAATATATGTTATAATATTCCCTGTACAGATTTTGAGATTTGTACGGGGAATTTTTTTATCTTATTTGATATAAAAACGAGAAAAAGCTTGACTGTAAACCTTGTTTATACCCTATTATAATAGAAAAAAGATATGGAGAATGCTTATGACGATTAAAGAATTGGAAAATATAGTTGCTTCTAATTAAGCAGGGTAATTTGCAGCCGTAAAGATGACATAGAAAGCTTTGATGAAGAGTTTTATTGGAACTATGTAGCAACTGAAGAGGAAAAGGGCAATAAGTTTATTGAAATACCTGATGGAATAGTCAAATACGAAAAACATTTAATACTTAACTATTTTGGACTTGAAAATTCCGACGGGAGTGTTAATACAAGTGGAAAAAAGGCAGCGTTTACAATATGTGCATATATTTTTGCGGGCGGAATGTTATTTATGTTGTTTTCATTGCTTGACAGCGGAAGCTTGTCTTTTGCCAAATTTAAAGAAGGTGTTATGATACCGTTTTGGTGGTTTATTTGAAATTTAGATAAGTATTTACATTGTTAATATAAAACGTTATTGTAAATATAAACAAGATATGATAACATATAGCAAGGGAATGAATTTCTCCCTTAGTAAATATACTAAAACCGCTTATATAGCTGATGACTTCTGCGAATTAATTACGCAGGGGTTATCAGCTTTTTTTGTGCATATTGGAGTTTTGCAAACTCCTATCACATGTGAAATTTGAAATCTGAAAGGAGAAAAATTATGTTACTGAGTATTGCACTTATTCTTATTGTGGGCATGTCTATGGGATGGATATGTAAAAAGGTAAAATTGCCGGGATTATTGGGAATGTTGATTACGGGAATTGTTCTGGGGCCGTATGTATTGAATCTGTTGGATGAGAGTATTTTGGGGATTTCGGCAGAATTAAGGAAAATAGCTCTTATAATTATTTTGACAAGGGCAGGATTGGGACTTGATCTGTCCGGGTTAAAGAAGATAGGAAGACCGGCCGTTCTTATGTGTTTTGTGCCTGCCAGTTTTGAAATGATAGGTATGATTTTGCTTGCACCAAAGATTATGGGAATGACTGTGCTGGAGGCTGCCATAATGGGAGCGGTTCTTGCGGCGGTTTCACCGGCTGTGGTGGTTCCGAGAATGGTCAGACTGATGGATGAAGGATATGGAACAGAGAAAGGCATACCGCAGTTGATTTTAGCCGGAGCATCTGTGGATGATGTGTATGTTATTGTTTTATTTTCTACATTTACCGGTATGATGCAGGGAAAGGGAGCATCATTCGTAAGCTTTATAAACATTCCAGTATCAATATTTCTTGGAATTGCCATAGGATTTGTTATCGGAGCGGGCCTTGCATTTTATTTTGCAAAAGTACATATACGCGACACACAGAAAGTATTAATCATTCTTAGTATTTCATTTGTGTTGGTTGTTGCAGAAGACAGCCTTGCTACGCCTATTACATTTTCAGCACTTATAGCAGTTATGTTTATTGGAATAGGGCTTAGAAAAAAACGTGAAAATGTTGCCGAAAGATTATCGGTAAAATATGGAAAACTGTGGGTCGCAGCGGAAGTTTTCCTGTTTGTACTTGTAGGGGCTACGGTAAATATACAATATCTGGGAAATGTAGGAATAAAGGCACTTGTGGTAATAATCGGTGCTTTAATATTCAGAATGATGGGAGTGTTTATCTGCCTGATAAAAACTAACCTGAAATGGAGAGAAAGATTATTTACAATGATGGCATATACACCTAAGGCTACAGTTCAGGCTGCCATAGGAGGGATTCCACTGGCACTTGGATTTGATTGTGGAAATACGGTTTTGACCGTGGCAGTCCTTGCGATAGTATTGACGGCACCGCTTGGAGCATTTGCGATTGATTTTTCATATAAAAAATTACTTTCATGTAATAAAGGATAAATCAGGTTATTGGCAAATTCTTATCATTTACACTTTTTGGCACTACTTATTTTGTGCAAATCATAGAAAAAAATATTAAAATGTGTTGAAACTCTCTGAGTGTGATATAATTAGCCGGATGAAATTAGGAAAGCAAAGAAATGAGGCTAATTATGAAGAAAAATAATTATTATTCAAGCATTAAGTTAAGTTTCAGAGATACAGTTCTCTGGGTAGCAATGTTAGCAGCTGTTGTGGTAGTATTTGCGCTTTCTATGATGAACTATCAGGGAGCAAAAAAATCAACTGAAGACAGTTTTGAGACATCATTAAAGGATAGGACGGAACAATGTGCATCAGAAATACAGCATATATTCCAGAGAAAATTTGATATTTTGACATATGTTGCAAGCCAGCCTGAGATAAAGGGAATGGATCCTGAACAGCAAAAGCAGTATCTTGCAGATAATGCAGAGGTTCTTGGTTTTGAATCCATATTTATCATGGACAGCAATGGTACAGGATATTATTTTGATGAGGATAAGGTAAGGGATCAGAGTAATGAGCAGTTTTTCAATGACATTATGGAAAATGACCAGTACATAACAGCACCATTTTACAGGGAGGTTCAGAAACAGTCGATTTCAACAGTATGTGAGGCAATATACAATGGGGACCAAAAGGTGGGAGCCATATGTGGAGTTATTGATTTAGGAGCATTATATGATTCAGTTCAGGATATTCGTGGAGATTACAATGTAACAGTTCTCGGATCAAATGGCTTATTTGTTGCAAGTAATGACATGGACTTAGTTGCGCAGCAGAAAACTTACAAGACATATTACAAGAACTCTAAGAAAATGCTCAATTTTCTTGATAAAGGGTTAGAGACAGAAGACACAACAGTGGGAGAATCAGAAATTGGTGGAACAGCAGTATATGTTTCAACAGCAGATGTGGATTACTGTCATTGGAAAGTCTGTATGATAGCTTCTAAGAAGAAAGTTATGGAAGATATTCAGAGCATTATGAATACACAGTTTATGTCTATCGGACTTATGGTATTCGTACTCATTTGTATTTTTGTTACATACAGACATTTACTTGTAAGAGAAAGAGTTACATATGTTGATGCGAAGTCAGGGGTTGGAAACAGAGCGAAATGTAACATGGAAATCGGTAAAATAGATGATGAACAGGGTGTCACAACTATGCTTGTAGATTTCAGCGTTTATAAATACGACCAGCTTAAGGAGTCTCTTGGAGCTATGGGAAGTGAAAAGATATTAAAGGATGTAGGAAATATACTTGATAAATCTTTTGGAAATTACGGATTTGTGGGCAGAGTTACAGGAGATAATTTTATTGCCATATTTAACGGACAGGTTGATGACATATATAAGGCAGCCGTGAATGAAATGAATGCTCAGTTAAGCAAATTCAATGCAAGAGAAAATGCGACATATCAGTTGGCATTAGTGTATGGTAATGGTATCAGATATGCAAGTGCAGGTGAAAGTATAGGTAAGACATCAGACGAAATGATGAAAGAGGCTATTGATAATAAGGAAGTTATGAGATCAAGTATGGAGTAAAATTACATAGTTAAGAGTGAAACCGCATGGGACATGTTCCTGTGCGGTTTCTTGTAGTTGTGAAAAAGTTTATAAAAGGGTATAATTAATGGAAATAAACATACTGGAGGAAAGATATGAAAAATTACAACGAAGAAAAACAAAATGTCATTGACTGGTTATGTCATCCGAGTGAGCTTGGAAAAGCACCGGCAAAGATTGAATTTACTAAGGAGTTCACAGATGAAGATGGCATTGAATGTATGATTTTCAAGTATAAAAAAAGTGTATTATCTCCGTGGCTGTTGGCTATTTCGAGTGATTCAGGTGTATTTAGTGAGATGCAGAGATATAATGAAAAGACAGAGGTTGAGGATGCAAAGAAATTAATTGACTATTTAAAAGATTATTGGAAAATGATGGCACGTTCAGAGCAGGAGAAAGAAGAAAGAGATAAAAATGCAGATGGATTTCAGGCATTTGTTCTTATGGAAAATCCGGACTGGAATCCTGAAAAATTTGAGGAAATATTTAGCAAAGACTGGGGAATACAACTCATTGATGAAGATGAGCATGAGGGTGATGAGAAAGAAGAATCAAATGTAGACGCAAGAATATATGATGTGGATTCAATGAGACTTGTACTCGGTTACATGGGATTTGCCATACCGGAGGGCGAGGCTGAGTACAATGCACAGTTTAATTACATGTGGAAGGATGCTGTTGACGCAGCAAAAAGACATGATGCCCATGTGCTGGTCACTGTCATGGGAGAAGGAACAGCTTTGGAAAAGGGTACATTATATACAAAGGCAGTCACATCCATGTGTAAGATGGAATCAGTGGTTGGAGTATATGCAAATGGTGTTGTCTATGAACCGGATTTCTGGATTAAAGCATCAGGAATGCTTGAAGATAGGGATATTCCGTTGCTGAATCTTATATGGTTTGGACTGACACGGGGCGAGAATAATACCGTATCAGCATATACATGTGGAATGAGATGCTTTGGTCGTGATGAGATGGAGATTATTAATTCAAGTGAAAATCCGGAATATATAAGAGACATGATTATAAATATTGCAAGTTATGTGCTGACAGAAGAAGTTATTCTTCATGATGGTGAGACTATAGGATTTACTCCGGGGCAGAGGATAGCTTTAACCATGAGTGAAGGCGTAAATGTAGACGGTGAAAGTCTTAAAATAGAAATTTAGCGTCTGCGGAAGTGAGGATTAGTATGAAAGAATATGAACATATAGTGCATCCCTTTCCGGCATTGTATGACGGGAAATGTGAAATCCTGATACTTGGAAGTCTTCCATCGGTAAAATCAAGGGAGCAGTGTTTTTTCTACGGACATCCGCAGAACAGATTTTGGAAGGTGATGGCAGCAGTTCTTAATGAAAAGGTGCCGTCGACTATTGAAGAAAAAAAGTGCCTGCTGCTTAAGCACCATGTAGCATTATGGGATGCGATTTACAGTTGTGATATTGCAGGGTCAAGTGACAGCAGTATAAAAAATGTGGTTCCCACGGATTTGACTTCGATTGTCAGAAATTCTAATATTAAACGTGTATTCTGTAATGGAGCAACATCAGGAAAATATTATAAAAAATATCAGCAGAATGTATTGGGAATAGAAGCGGAAGTCCTTCCATCTACAAGTCCGGCTAATGCGGCATATTCATTGCAGTGTCTGACGGATATATGGGACGAAAAAATAAACGGTTGACAAGGAATTGATTGGAGAAAAGTAATGCAGATATCAAGTAGATTTACAATGGCAATTCATATGTTTGCATGTATTGATACATTTAAGGAACAGAAAATGACAAGTGACTTTATGGCGGCCAGCATAGGAACAAATCCTGTTATTATCAGAAAACTTTTGCAACAGCTTAAGGCAGCAGGACTGATAGAAGTTGCAAGGGGAACAGGTGGAGTACGGATAACCAGACCATTGGAGGATATAACATTTTTGGATGTATATAGGGCAGTTGAATGTACACCGGATAATGAATTATTTCATTTTCATGAAAATCCAAACGAAAAATGTCCTGTGGGAAGGAACATACATCATGTATTGGATGACAAGCTGAATAAAGTACAGAAAACAATGGAAAATGAACTTGCAGCCATAACACTTGGTGACGTGAAAAAAGATTTGCAGGAGTGGGTCTCAAAACAAAATTGATGTAACTGTTGACATTACAACAAATATATGATAAATTGAAAACGCACAAAGATGTAACTGAAATGGTTACAATAAAATAAAAATAGTGTTTTTACACGGAATGGAGGCTGTTATGCAGAAAGTAGTAGAATTTTTAAAAGCAAACCCGGTACAGTATCTGGCAACAGTAGGAAGAGATGGAAAGGCAAAGTGCAGACCGTTCATGTTCTGCCTTGAAAAAGACGGAAAATTGTGGTTTTGTACAAACAACACCAAAGATGTATATAAGGATATGCAGGCAAACCCTGAGATAGAGGTTTCAGTTTCATCTCCGGAATATGCATGGATAAGATTACACGGAAAAGCTGTATTTGAGAATAACATGGAAGTGAAAGAAGCGTGTATGGCAAATCCTATAGTAAAAGGACAGTATAACACGGCAGATAATCCTATATTTGAGGTATTTTATATTGAAAATGCACACGGGGTTATTGCAGATTTCTCAGGAAATCCACCATATGAATTTTAGATAAAACAAGTGAAGGAGGCGGAAATGCAATGATAGGAGCTAAATATGTTAAAATGCTTGTCGATGACATACATTCAGCGTCGGTTGCGACGATAGATGAGAACGGTCATCCCCAGACAAGAATCATAGATATGATGTATTATGATGATAAAGGCATTTATTTTCTGACTGCAAAGGGAAAGAAATTCTACAGTCAGCTCGTGGAACAACGCTATGTTGCCATTTCTGCTTCCAAGGATAAAAAGGCAGTGTCTCTGTGCGGTGATATTGAAAATATCGAAAGTCAGAAGCTGGATATAATATTTGAAAAAAATCCTTACATGAAAGAAATTTATAGGGAAGATACAAGACATGCCCTTGAAGTGTTCAGGTTGTATAAGGCATCAGGAGAATACTTTGATATAAGTAATCCGGCACATATTTTCAGGGATGAGATAATTATAGGAAATGCACAATCGGATAATACGGGATACTATGTAGATAACGGATGCATCGGGTGTAAGTTATGTTATTCTAAATGTCCACAGAAATGTATAGACATATCCGTTAAACCTGAGGTGATAAATCAGTCAAATTGTTTACATTGTGGAAATTGCTTTGAAATATGTCCTCAAAGGGCAGTGGTTAAAAAGGGAAAATAAATTCCGGAATGGAGATTATTATGAATCAGTCAGAACGTCGAATATATTTGATAAAGGAATTATTAAATGAAAACAGCAGATATGAGGATATTGAAATTCCTGCAGATGTTCAGGGGCAGAAGAGACTTTTACGTTCGCTTATGAATGTAAGAATGGCAGGAAGTATATCAGAGGAGTTTATAAAAATTCAGAATGAGTATCTTAGTGAAGAAAATGAGGCATTGGGAATAGTTCATTTAGATGAGCTTAATGAAGTTGAGAAAGACATTTATTTGTGGCAGGGAGATATAACAAGACTGAATATTGATGCTATAGTCAATGCGGCAAACAGTCAAATGACGGGATGTTATCAGCCGTGCCATGCGTGTATAGATAATTGCATACATACATATGCAGGAATCCAGCTTAGGAACTATTGCAATGATTTGATGGTAAAGCAGGGATTTGAAGAACCTACAGGCAGAGCAAAGATTACGCCGGCATTTAATCTTCCGTGCAGATATGTTATTCATACTGTCGGTCCGATTGTATACGGTAAATTGAATGAAAAACATGAAGAATTATTGAGGTCATGTTATTTATCATGTCTGGAAAAGGCAGAAGAAAATGAGCTTGAGAGTATAGCTTTTTGTTGCATTTCCACAGGTGTATTTCATTTCCCAAATAAAAGGGCGGCAGAGATTGCGGTTCAGACGGTGAAAGAATTTAAAAATAAAAGAAACAGTGGAATAAAGGTAGTATTTAATGTGTTTAAAGATGAAGATTTAATTATTTATCGAAATTTATTAGTGAAAAAATGATTATGATATGTATTTGTGAAACTCTCTATATTATATAAACATGTGCAATTTATAGGCTGCACCGCTCACACGTTTCCACTATCTTCGGCTGGCAGCGGCACATAAGCACCCAAAATACGAGTGCTAAGTGCCGGCCACCTCAGAATGTCGTTTATGCAGCCTATAAATTTGCACAAGATATACTACATACAGTAGAGTTTCGCAATTAAATGAATCCTAATATTTTATGGGATAAGAGGTGAATAGGAGGGAGAAACCATGAGCAGTATTACGTTTGAAAGTTTTTTGTGTGGAACGCCTGCCACTGATTATATATTTCAGGATACACCATATGAGCATCATATTGAGACAGCGGCGAAGTTTATTAAGAAAGCCGATTATGTACTTATTGGAGCGGGTGCCGGAATGAGTGCTGCCGCCGGTGCGTTGTATGGTGGGGAATGGTTCAGGGAAAATTTCCGGGAATTTCAGGAAAAATATGGAAACGGTCCGTATATGCAGGATATGTATGGTGCCGGATTTTATCCATATCCTGATGAAAGAGCATACTGGGGATACTGGTCAAAACAGGCGATGCTAGGTGGAATAGAGCTTGATATTACACCGTTACACAAAGAAGTGTTAAGTATTGTAAAGAATAAAAAATATTTCTGTCTTTCAACGAATGCAGACGGTCAGTTTAAAAAGGCGGGTATGCCTGATGAAAATATTTTCTGTACACAGGGAGACTATTTTCATATACAATGTGCAAAGGCTTGTCATAATAAAATATATGATGCGGTTAAAATGTTTAAACAGATGAATCAGGCACGGAAGGAATGTCTTGTTCCTGAGTACATGGTTCCAAAATGTCCGGTATGCGGAGGGAAAATGGTGATGAACTTAAGGTGCGACGGATATTTTGTTGAGGATGGAGAATGGCATAATGCTGAAAGGCGATTTGGAAAATTTTTAACAGAGATGCTCGACTCCGGCAAAAACATTTGTCTGCTTGAACTCGGAGTCGGATTTAATACACCGACTATAATACGCTTTCCGTTTGAAAAAATGGTTAGGGAAAACAGAAATATTTCACTTGTAAGGCTTAATATGAATGAGGCGGTGATTCCTGAAAGCCTCACAAAGCGGGCAGTCGGTATAAATGAAGACATCAAAAAGAGTATTTGTGCAATTTCAGAGTTGCTTTATCAGTGATAAACAGAACTGCACGGCTGATGATTACGCCAAGATTAAATAAATATGCAGGCAATTGCCCTTGCGAAATGGAGATAGAAATGACAGAGAAGGAAAAAATGATAAATGGCATGATGTATGATGCTAATTGTGAAGAATTGTTACAGGATAGAATAGACGCAAAGGAGAAGTGTTATGATTACAATAATCTTCGTCCATCTGAGACCGAAAAGAGAACTGAACAGATGAAGAAGATTCTTGGAAAAATAAAGGGTGATTTTACTATTGAGCCTTCGTTTGTATGTGATTACGGCTATAATATAGAAATAGGTGAAAATTTTTATTCAAATCACAATCTTGTCATTCTGGATGCGGCAAAAGTCAAATTCGGAGATAATGTGTTTGTGGCACCAAATTGTGGATTTTATACGGCAGGACACCCGATTGATTATGTAGAAAGAAATAAGGGGCAGGAATATGCATATCCCATAACTGTCGGTGATAATGTATGGATAGGCGGCGGAGTGCATGTTATGCCCGGAGTTACTATTGGAAATAACGCGGTAATAGGCGGCGGCAGTGTAGTTGTAAATGATATACCTGATGATTCGGTAGCTGTGGGAAATCCGTGTAAGGTAATCAGAAAAATATAAAATCCGGCTGAGAGTTCTCAGAGTGGTAAAAATACATTTACATATTCAGATGATGATTCGGAGACACCGACATCTACTACCATAACAGGTACAGTATCAGATGTGGATGGAGACGAGGTTACTTTATCCATAGGCGGAGGAATGGGTGGCAATTCACCGGATGGAGAGGCACCGGGTGGTGGCGATAAGCCGGACGGCAATCCGCCGGAGAAACCTTCAGGTGATGATTCTGATGCTGGACCTATGGGTGGAGAGTCGAAGGAGGCAGTCCTTACAATAGGTGATGACTCAATCATAACCGTAGTAGATGATGATAACAATGAAACACAGGGAAGTCTTGATGACCTTACAAAAGGAACGTCGGTGTCCATAACATTTGATGAGACATATGAGTCTGACGGAACAGATGAAAATGCCATTCATGTAACTGACGGAGCGAAGGTTTCACTCGATAATGTAACGGTAAACAGAACTTCAGATGACAGTACGGGTGGAGACAATTCAAGCTTCTACGGTGTGGGAGCAGCACTTCTTACCACTGACGGTACAACGTATATAAAAAATTCGCAGATAACTACAGACAGTGCCGGCGGAGCAGGAATATTTTCATATGGTGACGGTAAAACATATGTGGCTGACACAAAGATAAAAACCTCAAAAGATACTTCCGGTGGAATACATGTAGCCGGTGGCGGTACATTGTATGCATGGAATCTGGATGTGGAAACTGATGGAGAATCGGCAGCGGCCATAAGAAGTGACAGAGGTGGCGGCACAATGGTAGTGGATGGTGGAACGTATACAAGTAATGGAGTGGGTTCTCCGGCAGTATATTGTACTGCTGATATTGCCGTAAATAATGCTAAGCTTACTGCCAACGGTTCCGAGGCAATATGTATGGAAGGACTCAATACGATTCATTTGTATGATTGTGACATAACCGGAAATATGAGTGATTTAAAGACTAATGATACAACATGGGATATCATTGTATATCAGAGTATGTCTGGTGATTCAGAAGTAGGAAACAGCACAATGCAGATAGTAGGAGGAAGTCTTACATCTAAGAATGGTGGTCTTATATATACAACGAATACTGAGTGTGATATTCTGATGTCAGATGTGGATATAACATATGCAGACGACAGTGAATTCTTCCTTCAGTGTACAGGAAATACAAATGAAAGAGGCTGGGGAAATGCAGGAGCCAATGGTTCACAGTGCAAATTCACAGCAGAAAATCAGGAAATTCAGGGTAAGGTTATATGGGACAGTATAAGTGAACTGGATTTCTATATGAAAGACGGAAGTACCATGACAGGTTCATTTGTGGATGATGAGACATATGCAGGCAATGGCGGAGCAGGATACTGTAACGTATATGTAAGCAAAGATTCAAAGTGGGTAGTGACCGGAGACAGCACGGTAACATCCTTGTATTCAGAAGGAACTATAGTAGATGAGGACGGAAAGACTGTTACAATAGTAGCTGAGGATGGTACAAAATATGTAACAGGAGACGGTCAGTATACAATAACCGTAGAGAAGTATGATACAAGTGCTGATTTTACAAATGCTTCAAAGAGCAGTTCATGGTAAGATTATGAGACAGCAAAACCGGAAGAGTTGAAATGGTAATGGTTTTACCATAGCCGGAAGAGTGTACAGATATGTATATTCTTCCGGTTTTTTATGCGAACGACAATCCGTGGCCAGAGATTTTGGATTAGATTGACATTAATATTATATACAGTTATAATTGTAGTAAATACAGATAAAATTTATCAATATAGCACAGGCAAATGCCTGATAATTAAATATATAAATGTAGATGGGAGATTATATTATGATATTTACGAATTCTAATTGTATTGGTTGTAACAAATGTATCAGAAGCTGTCCGGCTGCACCGGCAAATATTGCGGGGGATGGACGAATAGATGTTGATGCAAATAAGTGTATACTGTGTGGTGCATGCTTTGATAACTGTAAGCATAATGCAAGGGATTATGAGGATGATACTCAGGCATTTATCAGAGATCTGAGTAATGGCAAAAAATACTCGGTTATCGTGGCACCGGCATTTGTTGCAAATTATCCAAAAGAATATAAGAAGATATATGGCTATTTAAAATCAATAGGTGTGCAGCACATATATCCGGTAAGTTTTGGAGCAGATATTACCACATGGACATATATAAAGTATATTAAGAATACCGGCAAGACGGGAATGATAAGCCAGCCCTGTCCGGCAATAGTAAATTATATAGAGATGTACAGACCTGAACTTATAAAACTTCTTATGCCGCTTCAAAGTCCTATGATGGATGAAGCTATATATCTGAAAAAGTATCAGGATGTGAAAGAAGAACTCGTATTTTTATCTCCGTGTATAGCTAAAAAATCTGAGATAACAGATAAAAATACTCATGAATATGTTAAATATAACGTTACATTTAAGAGACTGATGGATGTTATAGGCGATAAGTATAAGACGGCAAAAGAGGCAGAAGAGGAATCAGGTTATGGACTGGGTGCAAGATATCCGAAGCCGGGTGGATTAAAAGAGTGCGTTCATTTCTTCCTTGGTAATCAGACCGCTGTTATGCAGGTTGAAGGCGAGACAGAGGCATACAAATTTTTGAATGAATATTTGCAGCATAAGGGTGATAAACCATTTCTTATAGATATTCTTAACTGTCAGAAAGGATGCATAAGAGGCACGGGAACTGATGAATCTATAGATGAACTTGAAGTTGAACTTGCGATTAATGATATGAATAAGATGGTGGTAAATGAGCCGGTAAAAGGATTATTTAAGACAAAGTCAGCACACAATCCTTGGAACAGTGCATTGTCACTTGAAGACAGATGGAAATATTTTGATGAGCAGTTTTCAAAGCTGGATATTAATGACTTTATGCGTACATATGATGACAGACATGTGGATGTAAAGGAACCTGATGTCGATGAAGAAAATGATATATTTAACAGTATGTTAAAGAACACGGAAGAGTCAAGACATGTAGACTGTAATTGTTGTGGATATTCGAGCTGCCGGGAAATGGCAAAGGCTATTTATAATGGTGTGAACAAAAAGGAAAACTGTATTTTATATGCAAAAGAAATAGCAGAGCTGGAACGAAAAAAAGTAAGCGAAATGCATCAGGAAAATATAAAAGAACAGGAATTACATAAGGAAAAACTCAATATTATTATACAGCAGTTTAAACAATTGAATAGCGGAGTGGCTGAACTGGCAGAGGCTAATGAATCAACAGCGATGGATGCTACCAATATAACACAGACAGTATCTGACATATGTTCTGCATGTGAAAATATACATGATTCGTTGGGAATATTTTCTGATTTTATACAGGCATATAATGAGAGTAATGAGGATATTGTAAGTATAGCAGATCAGACGGATCTTGTATCATTGAATGCATCTATAGAGGCAGCAAGGGTAGGAGAAGAAGGAAGAGGATTTGCTGTGGTGGCAGAAGAAATAAGAAATCTGTCAGATTCTACTAAGAAATTAATAGAAGAAAATAACAAGCAGGCATCTGATACAGTTCCTAAGATAAATTCAAGTATAGAGGATATAAAAAATCTTCTTGAGTATATTGATGCTATGAATGTGAAAATATCAAATATAGCAGCAACTACACAGGAAATAGCGGCACAAAGCGAAAATATTCAGAATTTATCAGAAACTATCCGGGAATCAGTAGAAGATTTATAGGCAAAGGAAGGATATTTGATATATGGAAAGATATGATATTGCAATTATCGGTACGGGTCCTGCGGGAATTTCGGCGGCGATAACAGCGACTATCAGAAATAAAAATATTGTACTGCTTGGCAGCAGAAATTTTAGTGAAAAGATTGAAAAAGCGCATCTTATAGAAAATTATCCGGGACTTCCGGATATATCAGGAGAAGATATGGCAGATGCATTCAGAAAACATCTGGAGCATCTTAATATAGAAATAACTGAAGAAAAAGTTAAGGCTGTTTATAATATGGGTGAATACTTTGCTATTCAGGGAGCGGATGCCATATATGAATCATCGGCTGTAATAATATCAACCGGTGTGAATTTTGGCAGACTTCTTCCGGGAGAAAAGGAACTGCTCGGACATGGAGTGAGTTACTGTGCAACTTGTGATGCACCTTTATATAAAAATAAGACTGCTATTGTGGTGGGTTATTACAGTGAGGCAGGAAAGGAGGCAGAATTTTTAGCTGAGGTTGCAGACAGAGTTTATTATCTTCCGGCATATAAAAATGGAAATGATAAGCTGAAAGGGGAAAACATAGATATTATTAGTGGTATCCCCAAAGAAGTAAGACGGTGCGATGACGGAAAGGTGAAACTGCTGGCAGGAGAAAATGCGTATACGGCAGACGGAATATTTATACTGCGTGACAGAATTTCACCTGAACAGCTTATGCAGGAACTTAAACTGGATGGGAACCATATAGCGGTAGATCTGCAGATGAGGACAAGCGTTGAGGGATGCTTTGCATGCGGTGACATAGCTGGAAAACCATATCAGTACATTAAGGCAGCAGGACAGGGAAATGTGGCAGCATTATCGGCTGTGGAATATTTAAATTCGTGGAGACAATATGAAGATTAGAAAGTTATTGGCAATGCTGACAGCGGCGGCAGTCATTACAACATCAGTTCCTGTATACAATCTGTATGCGGCAGACTGGTGAGACAGGTGAAGACACATCGGGGATGGTGGTGCAGGAACATATAAGATATCAGCATCGTCAGGAGCGGGAGCAGTGGAGTTTGACAATGGAATGTATGCAATACTTATTCCGGACACGATGGAGATGGATGGAAATAAGTGGGCTGTAGTCAGTGCAAAACAGCTTGGAGCCGTGGAAAATGGCACAGTTTCAGACCAGACAAATCTTGGAATTCTGGATTTCTATTGTCGTGGAGAAGAAAATATTACAGTTAAAAATTGTGAACTTTATGATAATGCCAGAGATGAGCAGGTGGGTATATTCACAGGTGTGAATAACAGAGATGCTTCATTTGTTAAAAATGTAGATTTTATTGACAACAAGATATACAGCTATACTCCGCTTAATCAGGAAGCAGGTAACTGTCAGTCTGAAAAATATGTAGATAAGGAAGTAAAGAATGGTACTACATATGTGTATAAGGCAGAGGCATTTGTGAAAGACGAAGATGGTGAAGTATATGCAGGTGAAATGTCTGATGAATGTACGGTGACCGTTGAGGAGCAGACAACTGAACCGGCATCGGAAGATACAACGGAGCCTACAAGCAGTGAGCCGGCATCAGAAGACACAACAGAACCGATAAGTAATGAACCTACTTCAGAGGAGCCAACGGAGAAACCGACTTCATCTTCTGTGAAAAACAAAAAAGTATCAGGTTTTAAGATGAAAAAATGTACAACGTCAACTGTTACATTTAAGTGGAAAAAACTTAAAGGAATAAGCGGATATGAAATAAGCGTTTATAAAAATAAGAAGTGGACAGTTGTGGGAAAATCAAGCTCAAAGGCTACAACAAAGACAATTAAAAAACTGGCTAAGGGTACGAAGTATAAGTTCAGAATTCGCGGATATAAGAAATCATCAGGTAAAAAGATATACACGAAATCTGTAACCTGTAAAGTGGTAACAAGACCTGCAAAGATTAAGATAAAGACTGTGAAAAGATATACCACAAAGGCGAAAATCAGGTGGAATAAGATAAAAGCATCCGGTTATGAAATAAAGTATAGTACTTCAAAGAATTTTAAAAATTCTAAAAAAGTGCTTATCAATAAAAAGAATGTAACCGGAAAAATGGTAACAAATCTGAAAAAAAAGAAATATTATTTCAAAGTCAGAAGTTATGTACTGTTAAATGGAAAGAAGTACTACGGAAGTTATAGCAAAATAAAAAGGATATAATAAAACAGGTGCCGGTGTAGCAATACACGGCACCTGTTTATGTTAATTTGGTCTGTGTCCGAGTCTTCCGCCATCCATTCCAATGCTTACACCACTGTTACGTTCAGAAGGCTGAATCACTACAGTAACCGGCTGGCTGCCAGTCCAGTCAAAAGCGTAAGATTCACCGGAAGTCTGCCCGATAAGTGTTTTCCAGTTTACATCTATAGATACATTTGGGTCACAGTGTCCGTTTCCCATCCAGCATATTACGGCATCAGGGTCTACAGATATAGAAGAACCGTTATCCACGTTGCTCAGAACAATCGGATTGCCGTCTGATAAAAAGGCTACATATGCATCAGGTCCCCTGCCGGTGAGAGTAGAGGTAGCAAGACCTTTCTGGGATATGATACCGCATCCTATAAATCGCACACTGTAATCACAGTCCTGTGTAAATGCAAGTATATTTTCAGATTCAATGGAAATAGTTTCGCCGGGCTCAAGTCTGTATGTAATAACGTGTTGTCCTGTATTTGCATAATATGTAACAGAATCTCCGTTTAATTTTACTTTCATAAGCGGGAGATTTTCGCCTGTAACTCTTCTAAGAATGGAGCCGAGAGCAGCCTGCCCGATATTTCCCTGTGGTCCTAAAAGAACCTTTTCAAATTTATAATTTTTTGCCCCCGCACATTCTCCGGCGATAAAAGCTCCTGCCTTTGTGAATAAAACGTCATTTCCTGTACATGTAACCTTAAGTGTCAATTCATTTATAGTTTCAAAATTTAGCATAAATACCTCCTGTTTTAAATAACCTGAACTCCATAAAATTCACAGAGTCCGGCAAGATCTTTTGCAACACCGTTACCTATTGCGTTGAATTTCCAAGTGCCATTGTGAATGTATATTTCACCTATCATCATTGAAATAACATTAGTATAATAGTCTGTCATCATAAATCCTGCAAGTTCATTATTGTCGGAACTGTCAAGTATGCGGACATAAGCATCCTTCATCATACCAAAATTAAGTCCCTTATCGAATGCTTCATTTATGGTAAGTACAAAAACAATTCGCCTTACCTGAGGGTTAAGCTTCGTTAAGTCAACATTTATCACTTCCAAATCTGCTGCTCCGGGACCATTTATAGTAAGCTTTGTGCTGTGATCGGGACTTTCGGTCTGCCCATAAAATACAAACCACGAATCACCTAAAACTTTGCCGGTCTGATCTAACAGAAAAGCAGACACGTCTACATCGCAGCGGGTATCCTTGGTGTTCCAGCCAAAGCAGGCCTTAATTCCTGTCAGATTACCGGAAGTTTCCAAAGAGCACTTTTCACCCTTTGCCATACGTTTATTTAATGTAGGAACTGTGTGGGTAAAACTTTGCCTTGGGGTGGAATTTACAGTCTGTGGGCGTACCGGTTCACGCGCAACAGGTTCTGATTGATTTATGGATTTTGGCCTGTTTATATTCTTTATGGAGTTCCGGTTAAAGACTCCTGTTGAATTCATGGGAATATTAATCATATTTTACATTAGTCCTCATTTCAGTTTAATTAATAACTTTATTCTGTAACATATTAATAAATAAGTCAAGAAAAATAAAAATACGGTATAAATTGCTTAAAATAAAAAACATTATTGTTGAAAAAAATACATGCGTTGTGATAACATTTGATATAAGATATTTAAAGTATGAAACTATACTAGAATTGAGGTTAGATAAAATGAAAAAGGGATTTTTTGCATTATGCATAGTTGCATTTGGAATTATTATATTAAATATAGCTGAAATAGTACATTCAGGTTTTTTTGCAGATATATATCCGAATATAAGTGTGGATAGCATGATAACAAATATTTTCTGGATATCATTAGCCATCACATTTGTTTTATTTATTATAATGTTATATTTTGGAATGATGAAGGAAAAAGGAAACTGCAAAACAGCTATATTAATTATGTTAATATTAATTGTAATGGATTTTGCTGTTAATGCATATAACAGCAAAAGCTATTATGATATAGCTCATGGAAAAAGTCTGAATGAGGAAAAACAGGATTATATAAAATCAGAATGGTTCAGAGGAATATCACTTGATGAACTTAAAGCTGATGCAGATTCTGAAGAAAATGTTATATTATATATAGGAAGGGAAGATTGTAAGGAATGTTTATTATTTGAGGAGAAGTTTGAAAACGAACTTATAAAAGTAAAAACGGAAATCCCAACTTATTACACAAGTCGAGATAGAGATGGAGGACGACGGAAAGAGATGTATGAATTTTTGGATAAATATAATATAGAAGGAGTCCCGACTGTTGTATTATTTAAGCAATCTAAGGTATTAAAAATGTGGGATAATCCGGTAGAAGAAATTGATGAAATAAGCAGTTATCTTGAATAAAAATATTAAATAAGAGTCATTCATTAGAAAAATACAATCTATGGGATGACTCTTATTTGCATTTCATCAATCATATACTGCACAGTATTTTTGTCAAGTTCGGCTAATTCTTTTGAAAACATCTGCATCACCTTTTCTGTATTAAGACACATGGAGTATACTTCATCATACAGAGGTTTGAAATCCGGATATTTATCTATAAGAGAGATGATATCTTCCGGCAGGTCTGATGAAAGGAATGTAAACCATGCATCCAATCTGTTGTTAATACCTTTATTGTGTAACATGTTAATTGGTATGAAATATTAATTGAATTTCAAATCTTCAAGTTGTTTTCTGAGTAAAGCGATTTCATTATCTTTTTCGGTAATTATATTATCTCTGTCATCAAGTTGCTGCTCCATACCGTGAATTTTACTGTCTTTGTAATCAAGCTGCTGTTTCATACCATCAATCTCACTTTGCATTTCATCAATCATATACTGCACAGTATTTTTATCAAGTTCGGCTAATTCTTTTGAAAACATCTGCATCACCTTTTCTGTATTAAGACACATGGAGTATACTTCATCATACAGAGGTTTGAAATCCGGATATTTATCTATAAGAGAGATGATATCTTCCGGAAGGTCTGATGAAAGAAATGTAAACCATGCATCCAATCTGTTGTTAATACCTTTATTGTGTAACATATTGACGAATATGTCAAGTGGAATAAAAATGTATCGTTGCAGCAAATCTATTTCTATTCCCGTATCTGATTTCTGCTTAAAATTATGTATATATGTGTCTGGAAAATCATTAAAAGCAGCAGGGCTTGACTCAAACAGTACTATGGTATAAACGGTCTTTATATTCTTGTAACTGAAATTTTTTCCCAGTCTGCTCCGTACACGTTTGTACTGCCTTAGAAGTAAATCAGCAGAGTAACATGCCGCACGTTGTCCAGGAAACATATATCCGATTTTCTGAACCTCAACATTTGCGATTGATCCGTCTTTAAGCTGTACAACTATATCAAGTATGACAAGGGAAGTCTCGTCAGCAATGCGTGTGGAATCATTAGGCAGCATCTCCTTTTTAGTTTTTATAGGTCAGGTGTTGTGTAATTGTTCAGTTTTAATCAGGTTTGTGCAAATTTATAGGCTGCAAAAGCGACATTCTGAGGCGGCCGGCACTTAGCGGGTGCATATTATGCAGCCGCTTATGTACCGTTGCCAGCCGAAGATAGTGCAAACGTGTGAGCGTTGCAGCCTATAAATTGCACAATGTTATGCACATGCTAAAACGCAACATAAAAATACAGATAACACAACATAATGATAATGCGATACATAAATAATATCACATATTAGATATAAGTCAACAAGTTTTAACAATAAATTAAGAAATAAAATTACTTATACAACCGTTTTATTCAAAATAGCAGCCGGAATTGAATTATTAATAATAACAGATAAATATTTCAGCAAGTCCGTTTTTATGTATTTGTCCGGATTCTGAAACAGGTTAATCAACATTCCGGCAATTCCTTCGGTATAAAAATCGCATAAAAAGCTGCGGAATTCATTAGGAATATTTATATCCAGCTGTTTTTCCGTGCTTCTTATCATAGAATCAACTACACCTATAAAATCATTGTAGAAAAAGCGTTTGAGTTCATCGCGGCCAACAGAATCGTATATGCAGTTAAGGTCAAACTCCTTTACCACATTATGAAAGTATTCTTGACTATGCATCAAAAGTGACAGAACTGGAAAATCAGATAACAAGTCTGAGTGGCATTGTTACACTGCTCACAGGAAATAATGTTGCCATATCGGGAGTGGAAAAATATATGGAGGGTGTATCGGAAGGTACAGAAACACTTGTCAAAGGACTTGATGAATTAGATAAAAGTTATGAAACACTTGATTCGGGCATAGATGATTATACAGATGGAGTGGCAGCAATAGTTGCCGGATATTCAAATCTTGTAGATGGAGCAGGGACTCTGGCTTACGGAAGTAAAAATCTGGTGACGGGAGCAGGAAGTTTAAAACAGGGAACAACAGAACTTGCAAAAGGTATAGCGTCATTAGACAGTGGAGCAACAGAGCTAAACAAAGGAACATTGGAATTCTACAATGAAACATCGGATATGGACACGAAAGTTGAGGACAGCATAGATGAAATGGTAGATTCCATATCAGGAAAAGGAACGGACACAGTCTCATTTGTTTCTGAGAAAAACGGAAATGTTGAATCAGTACAGTTTGTTATAAAAGGGCAGGCAATAAAGAAACAGGATAAGGCTGAGGAGACGAAAAAAGAGACAGAGAAGAAAAGCTTTTGGAAAAAACTGGCTGACCTTTTCTAGAATGGAATCATGCATTGACACATTAAAATGTGAGTGATAACATGTATATATAAGAATCGTAAGTGGTTAAATAACGTGTTGAGGAGCTACTTGAATTCTTTATAATATAACAGTTGTAATAGAATAAAGAATAAAAGGAGCTGATCAGATGAGAAATCGGGTATTAGTTTACGCAATGATTGGAATGATGGCATTTGCATGCAAGGATGCGGTTGGAGGTGCAAAATTGTATGAAATGTCAGTGCTTCAGAGTAGTACGCAGGAGACGGTGGTGCATAAAGTATCTCTTCCTATGAAAACGGAGAACATTGCTGAGGTAAAACTTGTAGGCAAAGAGAAAGTGGCAAATGATAAAGATACTATCAAATCATTAGTAAGTCTGGTAGAAAGTGTTGACGTGAAAGAGGCAAATACGGATGATTATCAGACTATATATGGTTTCACGGCATTGGAGTTTAAAGATAAATCCGGTAATAAAATGACAGTTTCTCTTCAGGGTGAATATATCAGTGTAGATGACAAAGTATATGCGATAGATGAAACTGAAGATGAACTGAGTGATATTTATGATGAAATATACGGATTGTTTAATCTGGAAAGAAGATGAATTAAATAAATTATAGATAACACTCCAAATTTTTCCCTATAAGATGATACGTAACATTTGCCTCCCTGTCTGTCACCGATATTATGGCCCTGTTGTTAAATAAAACACTGGATGGATTACCGAATTCAGTGGTGAAACAGAATAATGTGGAGGTTCGTATAAGCTCATCTATCAGGTGAAGTTTAGATGAAATAGTGTTATCAGGGAATTTAGAAGAAAGTTTTGGGAGCAATACCCATAGAGGAGCAGGCGCACATGACTCAACAGTTATTGTGCGTCTGTTTTTGTCAAACTGTTGTACCATTCTGATAGAATTCTTTTCCTCATCTATAAGTTTTTTTGCATATCTGACGGCTTCTATTCCCGTTTCATTAAGTTCAAGCTTATTCTTTCCGCGTATAAAGAGAGGCACACCAAAATCACGTTCTACATGCTGCATATTTCTTGTAAGGGTTGGCTGGGAAATGTTTAATTCATCAGCCTTTCGGAGATTATTATGGAAGTTACCGTGCAATGGAAGAGGCATACAAGGCAGGAAAAGTAAGGGCAATAGGTGTATCAAACTTTTATCCTGACAGATATTTAGATATAGTTCATTTCAGTGAAGTTAAACCGGCGGTCAATCAGGTTGAGACACATATATTCCAGCAGCAGAAAGTAGCAAAGGAATACATGAAGAAAAACGGAACACAGATTATGTCATGGGGACCGTTTGCTGAAGGAAAAAATGATTATTTCAATACTCCTGCCCTCAAGGAGATAGGTGCTAAATATGGAAAAACAGCCGCACAGGTTGCATTAAGATTTTTATTGCAGAGCGGTGTTGTTATTATTCCGAAGTCAGTTCACAAGGATAGAATGGAACAGAACTTTGACATATTTGATTTTGAATTAAATAAAGATGAAATGAAAAAGCTTGAGGCATTAGATACAGGAGAAAGTCTGTTTTTCTCTCATCATGATCCGAAAACTGTTGAGTGGTTTATGAGTATTATATAAAAATTTTCATTTTCAAAAATTTGTGGTAATATGTAACTGCTACATAATATTTAAATACGAAGGTGAGAATTTTGAAACAGAAAACAGAGAAAATGGATATGCTGAACGGTTCGATATGGAACAAGCTTCCGCAGTATGCACTTCCGGTGGCTGCCACAGGAATACTTGAGCAGTTGTTTAACGCTTCCGATATTGCCATTGTCGGTAATTTTACGGGAGCGAACAGCACCGCGTATGTGGCTGCGGTTGGAGCAAACAGTTCCATAATCGGACTTATACTGAATCTTTTCATAGGTATAGCACTTGGAGCAAATGTTGTCATAGCAAATGCCGTAGGACAGAATGATAAAAATACCATTCGAAGGGCGGTGCACACTTCCGTACTTATGGCTGTTCTCGGTGGAATACTTGTGGCTGTAGTGGGAGAAATCGGTGTAGGAAGTCTGCTACAGGTACTTAATGTACCGGAGGATGTATTTCCATATGCACTTCTTTACATACGGATTTATCTTATAGGAATGCCGGCAATTCTGTTATACAATTTTGAGGCGGCAATATTCAGGAGTATCGGTGATACAAAGGTTCCGTTGCAGGCACTTGCCATATCCGGTGTTTTGAATGTTATATTGAATCTATTCTTTGTAATTGGCTTTAAAATGAATGTAAATGGGGTTGCAATAGCTACAGTTATTTCTAATGTAGTCAGTTCGACAGTTCTGTTTATAAAACTTATGCACACAGACAAAGATATAAAAGTTGATGTCGGTGAATTGAAAATGGATAGGATAAGCTTTGCAAAAATCATGAGGATCGGACTTCCGGCAGGAATACAGAGTGCAGTTTTTGCATTTGCAAATATAGTTATACAGGGTGCGATAAACAGCCTTGGAACTGTAGTTATAGCTGCGTCAAGTGCAGCATTTAACCTTGAGATATTTGCTTATTATATGCTGAATTCATTCAGTCAGGCATGTGCTACATTTACCGGACAGAACTTTGGAGCGGGCAAATTAAAACGTTGCAGAAAAACACTTATATTGTGTATAATAGAAGATGCAATAGCGTCAGCAGCGTTAATAGTAATCATACTTATTTCCGGCAGGGCGTTATTATCAATATTTGACAGTAATCCGAAGGTTATAGAACTGGGTTATCTGAGACTTGTGATGATATTCTCAGCGTACATATTCAGTATGCTGTATGAGAATATGTCAGGATATCTGAGAGGATTTGGAATATCCATTGCACCTGCAATGCTGACCATACTTGGTGTGTGCGGAGTGAGAATATTCTGGATATACACGGTATTTCCAAAACACAGAACATTTAAGACCATTATGACAGCGTATCCGGTTAGTCTTGCGATAACGGCAGTGCTTATATTTATAGCACTTGTAGTATACAGACCGTCAGGAAGAAAGGCTGGTAGTATAGAAGAGCATGATTAAGAATATTGTATTTGACATTGGAGATGTACTTGTAAAATTTATGCCGGAGGCATCCGTAAGGTATATCGGTGTGGATGAAACAGAAGTGAATGATGTACTGGCAGCCACCGTAGGCAGCAGGTGGTGGGCAGAACTTGACAGAGGTGTTATGGATGAGGAAGAGGTCATAGGGAAAATGATAGAAGAATCTCCAAAATACAAAGATGCCATCAGGAAATTTTTTGACGATGGAAAAGAAATGCTTGTGGAGGCATTTGATTATTCGGAAAAATGGATAGACGATATGAAATCCAGAGGATACAGGGTATATCTTCTGTCAAATTATCCGCGAAGCTATTTCCTGCTGCACAGCGAGACGAGAATGAAGTTTGTCAAAAATGTCGATGGCAAGGTTGTATCAGCATTTGTAAAGTCGGTAAAACCGGAGCCTGAAATATACAAAATTCTTCTTGATACATACAGCCTGAATCCGGATGAATGTGTATTTATAGATGACAGGGAAGATAATGTAGAAGGTGCCGTAAAGGCAGGAATGCATGGAATAGTGTTTAAAAATTTTGAAGATGCGAATCAAAAGCTTGCGAGTCTTTTGGCTGACTAAAATATAAGAAATAGAATTTGAGGGTGGCGATAAGTTATTTATCGCCACTCATGTATTTTAGGGGAATAGCAAGAAGAAGTGCTCCGCCTATTATATTTCCGATAGTTACTAAGAACATGCTCTTAAGTATGAGGGAAAGTGATATTTCGTCAACTAAAAGGTATGCGATGGTAAATGTACTCATGTTTGCTATGCAGTGTTCAAATCCCGATATGACAAATGACATGATAACGAGAAACATAACTATAAGTTTTCCGCTTTCGGATTTCATTCGTGTGCCTGTCCATACCGCAAGGCATACAAGAAAGTTACACATGATTCCTCTTAACAGCAATTCTGATGGTGGTATGGAAAGCTTGGCATATATAAAGCTTTCAAAATATTCGGTCAGAATCTGTCTTGAAGCTCCGCTTGCGACAGCAATGGATGATAATATAAATGCTCCGGCAAAATTTCCAATATAACTTACAATCCAGACTTTTAATAAGTCTTTTATACTGCATGAATGATCTAACAATCCTATAGTCATGGTCATATTATTTCCAGTAAAAAGTTCACCGCCAATGAACACAATAAGTATTATGGCAATTGAAAATAACAGTGAACTTAATATTTTTCCGGCAGCAGGTGCGGCAGGGTACAACACAGCTGCCGTTACGTTTGAAAGCAGTGTTGCCACCACGATATAAAATCCGGCCATCACCGAGCGTATTATAAATTTGTCTAAATGTTTATTGCACACTTCAGCTTTGTTTGATGCAGCTGATGATACAGTTTTTATGTCACTTGTATACATTACGCCTCCTAAATATTTTTATTCATGTGTCAGAATGGGCATCAGTCAAACACAATATATGGTATTGCGAAATCTGCCAGATTTTATAGTGGTTTGTGCAAAGTTACAAACTGCAACGCTCACACGTTTGCACTATCTTCGGCTGGCAGCGGTACATAAGCAGCTAAAAGACAGCTGCTTATATTGCAATTGTTTAGAGTTACACGTCTAAACAGTTACATATTATACTAGTTGTAATTTCCAAATTCAATTTTATATGTATTTTTTACCATGGGAATATTTATCAATAAGGATTATATGCGCAAATGTGTGGAATAATGCACGAAAATTTCATGTAATGCTATCAATGTATGGGTGCTTGTGTTATAATGAATAGCATCTGTGCGATGCAAATTACTTAGATGAAATGGAGAAAGAGATGAAGATTGATAAAAAAGGGAGCAGGCATATTTTAAAAAGGCTTATACTGTGTATCCTTGTGATGTCACTTGTAGGTGGGATATTTACAGCCTGTGGAAAAAAGGAAACAAAAAAAGAGAGTCTTGCGGATAAGAAGAAGTTTATTGTAGGTTTTGATGCGGAGTTTCCGCCTTATGGATATAAGGATGAAAATGGTGAGTATGTAGGATTTGACCTGTCGCTGGCACAGGAGGTATGTGACAGAAACGGATGGGAACTGGTAAAACAGCCGATAGAATGGAATTCCAAGGATATGGAACTTAATTCAGGTTCTATTGACTGTATATGGAACGGATTTACCATGAATGGCAGGGAAAATGATTATACATGGTCCTCAGCTTATGTGGACAATTCACAGGTAGTTGTAGTGAGAAAGGATTCAGGTATAAATGAGTTATCCGACCTTGCAGGAAAGATTGTTATCGTTCAGGCGGATTCTTCAGCGCTTGCAGCACTCACAGGTGATGATGCAGAGGAGCAGAATCTTGAACTTGCAAAGAGTTTCAAGTCATTGCAGCAGGTGTCAGATTACAACAGTGCATTTATGAATCTTGAGGCAGGTGTTGCTGATGCCATATGTATGGATATAGGTGTATCAAGATATGAGATAAAGGCACGGGGAGATAAGTATCAGATGCTCGATGAGCATATTTCAACAGAGCAGTATGGAATCGGTTTCAAAAAGGGAAATAAGGAGCTTCGTGACAGAGTAGAGGCAACATTGAATGATATGCTGGCTGATGGAACGTTTGAAAGCATAGCAACCGAATGGGGGCTTGAAGAATCAGTATCACTTGGAAAAGAAGGCTCCGATACTGTTATGAAAAATGAGGATACGGGTGTAGAAAAGAAGGATATGGCTGCTGAGGTTACGGATATCATCGGCCAGCTTTCGTCAGGTATGGCAGCTACACTTGCAATATTTGTATTGACACTGGTTTTCTCAATGCCGCTCGGACTGCTTGTAACATTTATCCGAATGTCAAAAAGCAGGATAGTAAGGTGGATTGCAAAAATATACATATCAATAATGCGTGGAACACCGCTTATGCTTCAGCTTCTTGTGGTATTCTTCGGACCATATTATCTGTTTGGAATATCAATGTCATATTCATATAGATTTTATGCTGTTATCATTGGATTTTCGCTCAATTATGCGGCATATTTTGCTGAAATCTACAGAGCAGGTATAGAGGGAATACCGAATGGACAGCGTGAGGCTGCATATGTGCTGGGATATACAAAATCTCAGACATTTACAAAGATAATATTCCCACAGATGGTTAAGAGAGTTATGCCGCCTGTTACAAATGAGGTAATAACCCTTGTTAAGGATACTTCACTTGCATTTGCACTTGCGTATACGGAAATGTTTACACTGGCAAAGCAGGTTGCTGCATCAAATGCCAGCATTTTGCCGCTTGTGGTAGCAGGAGTGTTCTATTACATATTTAACTTTATTGTGGCATGGGTGATGGAACTTATAGAGAAGAAAATGCAGTATTACAGCTAAAAGGGAGGCTCATATGAAGTTATTGGAATTAAGTCATGTAAAGAAATCTTTTGATGGGCTTGAAGTTCTTAAAGATATATCTTTAAATGTAGAAGAAGGAGAAGTTGTTGCCATTATCGGACCATCAGGCTCAGGAAAATCCACATTGTTAAGATGTGCAACACTGCTTGAGAAAATGGACGAAGGCACACTTAAAATATGTGGAAAAAGTGCAACACTTAATAAACAAGGTAAGACAAGATATGCAGGTAAAAGCCAGCTTGCTGAGTTAAAGAGCAGTTATGGACTTGTGTTTCAGAATTTTAATCTGTTTCCGCATTATTCTGTCGTGAAAAATGTAACTGATGCGCCAATACATGTGCAGAAACGTGATAAGGCAGAGGTGAAAAAGGAAGCAGAAGAATTATTAAAAAAAGTAGGACTTGAGGCGAAGGGAGACAGTTATCCGAGCCAGTTGTCGGGAGGACAGCAGCAGAGAGTTGCCATAGCAAGAGCACTTGCCATGAATCCGAGAATACTATTTTTTGATGAGCCTACATCTGCATTGGACCCGGAGATAACAGCAGGAATTTTGAAACTGTTGAGGCAGCTTGCCAACGAAAATATGACCATGGTAATAGTTACCCATGAGATAAATTTTGCAAGAAACGTTGCGGACAGAGTAGTGTTCATGGACGGTGGTGTCGTAGTGGAAGAAGGAAAACCGGAGGATGTAATCGATAATCCGTCAAGCGAGAGAACAAGAGCGTTCTTACAAAAAATGGAAGTTTAAAATGAGGATAGTATGAACTATCATGCCGATGCATGATAGTTCATACGGCTAATTGTGCCGCAAGCGTCGCAATTAGCTTTTATCGCAGAGCAAAATTTGAGATTTTGCTCGCGGTTCCTTCGACGCAAAGCGTCTACGGAATGGAGGATAGTATAATGAATGAAGGAAAATTATTGGCAGAACGTGTAATTGATGAAGTGGAAAGGGCAGTCGTAGGTAAACGTACGGTTTTGTATCGTATTATGACTGCCATTTTGGCAGGAGGTCATATTCTTATTGATGATATTCCGGGAACAGGTAAAACAACCATGGCACTTGCTTTTTCCAGAGCCATGGGGCTTAAGGCAAACAGAGTACAGTTTACACCGGATGTACTTCCGGCGGATCTTACCGGATTTACCGTTTATAAAAAGGCTTCAGATGCGTTTGTATATCAGCCGGGAGCAGTCATATGCAATCTGCTGCTTGCGGATGAGATCAACCGTACTTCGCCAAAGACACAGTCTGCACTTTTAGAGGTTATGGAGGAGCAGCAGGTGACTGTTGACGGAGTAACACACAAAACCGGTAATCCGTTTATAGTTATTGCTACAGAAAATCCTGTAGGTTCTGCGGGAACACAGCTTCTTCCGGATTCACAGCTTGACAGATTTATGATATGTGTCAGTATGGGTTATCCTTCAGTTGAACAGGAAATGGAAATTCTAAAGAGAAGTGAAAATAATGTTCAAAGGCAGGATGAAAATGTAAGTCCGGTTCTCAATGCCGCCACATTGTTAAGCATGAGGGAAGATGTGAAGAAAATATATGTGCATGATCGCATTTACCGTTATATATCAGAACTGTCAAAGGCAACGAGAGAAAATGAATGGGTAGAGCTTGGAGTAAGTCCGAGAGGTGCCGTGGCACTTACGGCTATGGCGAAAGCTACCGCATATTTAAGCGGACGTGAATACGTTGTTCCGTCTGATGTAACGGAAGTATTTCCATGTGTTGCATCTCACAGAATATTTTTAAGCATGAAAGCAAAGGTAGGACACATACAGGTAAGCGAATTAATCAGACAGGTGATGGAGTCTGTTCCACAGCCGACAATGAAAAAGGTTTAATAATATGATAGTGAAAATAATCGGATATGTTGTGACAGTAATCTGTACGCTTTATCTTTTCCTGATATTTGATGAATCCGTGGTATCGGGAATATTGCTTTTTGAGCTTATTTATCCTGTTATATCGGCAGTTTATTTAATTATATTATCACGCTCGGTCAGATATAATTTAAACCGTGTTCAGGAAATGGGCGAAGAAGGAAAAAAGATTCGTGCCGGCATAACAGTAAGTAATATTAATAAAATCGGCTCATTAAATCTGAAAATGTGCGTGACATTCTGCAATAAATGGGACAAAAAACATAAGGCTAAACAGACTGTATACTGCAGTATCTCTGCAGGACAGGATAAGACAGTGTGGTGCAGCTTTGTATCTGAATATTGCGGGCCAATAGAACTCAGACTTAAATATATAAGAGTTTACGACTTATTCGGAATAGTTGGCAGAAAGATAAAGTGTGATAAAAAGGCGGAAATAAATATAATGCCGTTTTTTGAACTTATGCCTCTTGAGATTACAAAAAGAACCCGTGATTTTCAGACGGACAGTGAAATATATTCAGGTGAAAGACGTGGTGATGATCCTTCGGAACTTTATCAGGTGCGCCCGTACAGGGCGATGGATTCAGTCAGGGATATACACTGGAAACTGACTGCCAAAGAGAATCAGCTTATGGTAAAGGAACATGGATTTCCTCTCGGATGTGTCATTCTGATATGGATAGATTTTGGAAAATGCAGTAATCTGACGCAGGCATTTTCAAATATAGTGAAAAAGACAGCATCGCTAAGCATTACTCTTTCTGCGGAGCATTGTATTCATATGGCAGCGTGGTATGAGGAGAAAAATTCCCGTATAGTGAAATGGCCTGTATATAATGTGGAAGATACATATGCGTTGATATGGAGAATGATGGAGATGGAGCCTTTTACCAAAGAGGAAGATAAGGAAATCTGTCGGAAGGAAAGTTTTCGCGGACAGGAATTTGCCTGTGAGATTTCGGTAGATAAGGATGGAAATATATTAAAAGATGGAGAAATTCAGGAGTTTTTATGTCTGTAGTAAAAACGTATGATTAAAAGGGGGCTTTTATATGCGTCACAATAAAAGTGGCATACACATATATAAGGAAAAAAGAACTTTAACCGGGAGAGATTATACTGTCGGCAAAGTTTTTTCAGGTTCTTTGTGCATTTCTATAATGGCGGTTTTGTGGTGGAATCTGTTCTTCTCGGTTTTTGCACCGGGACTTTTTAGCAGATGGCTTATCGCAGGAGTTGTTGTTTCCACATTTATAATCTGTTTTTCATACAGGTATATGGGATGGAAGTCGTTAGTGGCAGAGCTTGCCTTGTCGGCTGTATTTTTGTATATGCAGTCAGATTCGCTCTGGAAGTTATTCAGTATTATTCAAAAATCTTATGAAAATGTTTACGAAAATGGTATAGCCGGCAGCAGATTTTTACTTTTCTGTGATATCAGAGGTGGGATTATGACTACGGTATTGACCGTGGTTCTGACAATTCCGGTTTTGATGATATGGATGTTAGTTATGGTGAAAAGGAAGGGAAAATTATTAGCTATAATGATTGCCATAGTTCCGTTTCTCGTGTCATCATTTACAGGATATCTGCCAAAATCACTGTCAGTGTGGGCTTTGATACTTTCTGTGTTTTTATATTTTGCCGTATCAATGGGCGTAGGTAAGGATTTAGCCGTGAGCATGGTGGCGGTTATTGTGACCTCAGTGATTTGCTTTGTGGCGGGAAATCTGCTGCAGCAGACGAAGAGTGTTCAAAACGGCTGGTATATGAAATCCAGAGCTGTTGTGATGGACAAAATTGCAAGTAAGATAGATTTTACGGATAGAGAGCAGGAAAATAATACATCACCGACAGTGAAGAATGAAAAAATAGAAAAGGAACCGGTATCAACAGACAAAGAGAACAATGTTACTGAGACTACGGCAGACCGGAATGTTGATGAAATATATACACAGCAGGAAGAAACACCGCAGGTAAATGACACACCTCAACCGGAAGAGGAAATGACATTTGCGGATATGAAAAATTTAGATCAGGTGTCATCATTTACACCGAATGAAAATGTTTCGTTTGAGGTTATGGAAATAAGAAAGCCGACATCAACGGTCTATTATCCTGAATCCTACGGCATTACATATTCAGATGATTCATGGGAAATGTCTAAGGAAAGCGCTTCGTTTAGTGAACTGCTTGATTATTGTACTCAGGTTCCAAATGGTCATAAGCGGCTTAGGGATATGTGCTGGAACTGGAATGAAGCCGGAAATAATGATGAAAATCAGAGTAAAGATGTTTTAGATTCACTGTCAGCGTGGATAAGTAATGAACTTGAAAGTCGTGCCGTGTATGATGTTAATCCGGGGATAACACCGGAGGGAGAGAGCTTTGTAGAATATTTTCTTTTTGAAAATAAAAGGGGATTTTGCGTACATTTTGCTACAACAGCTGTGTTGATGTACCGGTTGAGCGGGTTTAATGCGCGGTATGTAGAGGGATATGCGGTACCCGCATCAGCATATGAGAGACAGGACGATGGAACATATGTGGCAACGGTAGATGGAACTATGGGACATGCATGGTGCGAAGTGTGGGACAGTGACAGCAGGCAGTGGATAACAAAGGAGCATACACCTTCAGCATCTGTGAACAGAAGTGAAGATGAAAGCTTAACAGAACCGGAAAGTATTGAATCATATAGAACGGATAAATCGGATAAGGCTGAGAAGAAACATTTATCCACAGGATTAAAAACGGCAGTCATAATTTCTGCATCAGTATTAGTATGTTTTATTTTAATATGCATACAGGCATTTGTAAGAAGAGCAGGAAAAATCAGAAGGATAAGGCATCTTATGCGTTATAAAAGTCAGTCGATGCATACAAAGGTTGTTTCAGAAATATATAGTTCAATACTTAAAATAACAAAAATGAGTGGAACAGATATAAAGAAACCATATGATGAGTCTGCACTGGATACTTTAGAAAAGGTTTGGACGCAGATACCGGCAGATGAGTGGGAATGGTTTTATAATATTGTTATGGTGACGTTTTTTTATAATGGTTGTGATAATACTGAGATAAAGAAAATGGATATGTTATATAGAAAATTTATGGATATTTCAATAAAGAAAATGAGTATATCAAAACGACTGACAGCAAGATATATTTATTGTATGTTATATTCATAAGAATGACAGAGAGTGATGATATGGATATAGATAAATTAAAAGAAGGTACGGCATACTACCATCTTCCCGGATTGTTTGAATTTTATGAATTGTATCATATGTTTTTGCCGATATTTCGTGAGCATAGGGAATACTTTTATGACTGGTGTGACATAGGCTCGATATACGGTGCACCGGAAGAATGTATCTGGGGTGGCGGACGTACTTCTTTTGGAAATCGTGACGCAGGAGAGGTTTTGGCACTGGTGCGTGAATATGGTATATCAGCAAGGCTTACATTTAGCAACTCACTACTTGAGAGAAAGCATCTAATGGACAGAAAGTGTAATGAACTTTGCGCTTTGTTTGAGAAATCCGGAGAAAAACAAAATGGAGTAATTGTGCACTCGGATTTGCTGACAGAATATTTGAAAATAAATTATCCGGGACTATATTTGGTTTCTTCTACCACAAAGGTTATTACAGACTTCGGGCAGTTTGTAGGTGAATTAAACAGAAATGATTTTCTTTATGTTGTGCCGGATTTCCGTCTTAATAAAGTGTTTGATAAATTGGATGCACTGTCTGAAAAGCAGAAAGATAAGGTGGAATTTTTGTGTAACGAATGTTGCTGGTTTGGATGTAAAGACAGGAAACAATGTTATGAGAATGTCAGTCGCAAAAATCTTGATGAAAACTGCCCGGACCATGAGTGTACTGCACCTGATGTGGGTAATGGCTATAGTTTTTCTAAGGCAATGGCAAATCCGGGATTCATCAGCGTAAATGATATTAGAAATGTATATATGCCAATGGGATTTTCTAATTTTAAAATTGAAGGAAGAGGCCTTGGCAGTGCTTTGATACTTGAATTTATTCTGTATTATATGACTAAGCCGGAGTATCAAATACATGTAAGGGAGAAAATGTATCTGGATAATATGCTTGATTTGTTTTAAACGTTGACAAAAAAGCGTTACTAATATATACTCCATATTAGGAATAATTCCTAATATGGAGTATATTTCAATTATGGGAAAATGAAATGATTAGAAAGGAAGATGATATAAATGAGTAAAGTAACAGTGAATCCAAAGAAAGCAGTAATGGTAGGTTGTGGTTTTGTGGGTTCTGCATCTGTATTTGCACTTATGCAGAGTGGATTGTTTACAGAAATCGTGCTTATTGATGCGGATAAAAATAAGGCAGAAGGTGAGGCTATGGATATCAGTCATGGAATTCCATTTGCCAGACCGATGAAAATATATGCAGGTGATTATGATGATGCAGCCGATGCCGCAATCATAATTGTATCGGCAGGAGCCGGACAGAAACCGGGAGAGACAAGACTTGACCTTGTGCACAAAAATGTTTCAATATTCAAATCAATTATTCCGGAAATTGCAAAGAGAGGCTTTGACGGTATATTATTAATAGTAGCAAATCCGGTGGATATATTAACACAGGTAGCAATAAAATTATCAGGATTGCCTGAGGAGAGAGTTATCGGTTCAGGAACAGTACTTGACAGTGCCAGATTAAAATACAAACTTGGAGAACATTTATCTGTGGACAGCAGAACTGTTCATGCATTTATCGTAGGTGAACATGGAGACAGTGAAGTTGTGGCATGGTCATCAGCAAATGTTTCAGGTGTTGAACTCAGTAAAATGTGTGAAATGAGAGGACATTATCAGCACAAGAAAAATACAGAAGAAATAGCGGCAGCAGTAAAGAACAGTGCTTATGATATCATAAACAGAAAACATGCTACTTATTATGGAATTGCCATGTCAGTAAGAAGAATATGTGAGGTTATCATGAGAGATGAGAAATCTATATTGCCTGTTTCACATATGATGCATGGTGTTTACGGTATTGACGGAGTGGTTCTCAGTATGCCTGCCATAGTAGGTTCAGATGGAGTGGAGGCTGATATACCTATTGAATTAAATGGAGAAGAGGCACTCAAACTTAAAGAATCAGCGGATGCATTAAAAGAGATAGTTGATTCACTTGAATTATAATAAAAGTGTAGGGAAAAAGATGTGGGAATTTTACAAGGAGAATTTTTAAATGGGATTTTTGGACAAATTAAAAAAGAAAGAGAAAGTTTTACAACAGGATACAAGTCAACGTGATAATCATCCGGGTATGGCATTTATGATTCATCTGTTAATGGATGAAATGTGTGAAATGCCGGATAAAGAGCGTATGAATGAAGTCATGAACAGGCATTTAGGTGAAACGGAGTGTTTTAGTTATGACGAAAACGGAGCAGGATTTGCGGCTAAAAAGTATACGGCAAATTTTGAAAACGGCAAAAAACAGGCACCGCCTATGTTGATGATTATGGGATGTGTGGAAATAAAGAAACCAATAATGGATGAGGTTGCTGAAAGTCAGTTGTGGGATTGTCCGGATGGCGATGAAATAATGAAATCCTGCAAATATCAGGTTATAGCAACGGATATGCTGGGAGCAGGTCTTGATTATAAGGACAGGGCGGAGATGTTAGTGGATTATATTGAAGCTTTAGTTGAATTGTTTCCTACATGCAGGGCAGTTGTATTTGAAACATCTAAAAAGATGTTTACCAGAGAGGCAATTATTAATTGCAGTGTTCCGAAAAAATCCAGATTTATATATTATGCCGTAAATGTCAGATTTTTCAACATTCAGGGAACAGATGACAGCATAGTGGATTCTGTTGGAATGAGCACCTTATTTTTACCTGATGTACAATATCATTTTCATGGTGTAGATCCTGATGCAGTTGTAAATCATGCATATAATGTTCTTACATATATTTTTGATTTTGATGAGGAAAATCCATTAAAGGCAGGAGATACCGTAGATGGTATAGCTGATGGACAGATGAGCCGTGATGTACAATGGAAGGTTCAGTATGAAGAATCCCTGATTCAGCCGATAAGAGAAGTAGTGGATGTCAATATGGGTGAGTTTGCTTCTGGCAGCAGGCAGTAAATTTGAAAGATAGAATAGTTATGGTGAAGATAATGTAAGGCGGGATATCCCGCCTTATTTTAATATCACAATACGTTGCACGAAAAAAAGTGTTTTATGGTTTGCACTCTAATTCCGGTAATAACGTGGCAGATTTTAGAAAAAAAATGGTACTATAGTAGAGAGAATTAAGTGTGGTGAGTAACCGGCTAAATGGAGTGAATAATATGAGCAGATTTGGAAAGTTAAATGAAAGGCAGATTAAATATGGATTTGATTATTTACATAAAGACGAACCACATCCTAAAATGGTTGTAGAAGTGATGGCTATTATGTATTCCGTTCTTTTTATACTTAGGATTGCAGCTTTTGTATTTTCCTATTGCTGAAAGATTAACATTGGCTTATGTGTCTGTTTTTCTTTTATCATGTGTTGGGCAGTTGACAACAGGTTTCTTTGAAGAAACAGTGTCTAAGGGACTTGTTATGAGTAGCATGTTATCTAAATGGAAGAATACAGTTTGTGGTCGGATTTGTGCGGTTTTGTTTTCTGGTGTTCTTTTTGGAACGCTGCATTTATTAATGTGGCACAGGATATTCTGGAACTGGGTGTATTTCTGGTAGTTACCGTTTTGGTTTGTATAAAGTATAAACATAATAAGTCATAGAGGTGGGGACACCTGTGTAACAGTGTTTTATGACATAGATTTTACGCAGGTGTTCCACTTATCAATTGACGATATCTGCATCCGGTTCTTTATTAAGGAATGACACAAATGCAAACTTTCTATCAATCAGTTTTCCGGCAATGGTAACACCCTTACCCATTGTAAATGCGGCTACTACGGTTCCGATTCCAAGTCCCAGAATTTTTCCGAGTGCAAAATATGTCATACATGCAGTTATAAACAGACAGGTCACATCGAATGTAATCTTTACTTTTGAATATGGCCTGTTTATTATTTCTGACAAATCTCTCGGAAACAGATCCGTTGGAATTATTGGCAGCTTACATCGGTTAGATAATGTTATTCCAAAGCAAATGATTATGTAGCTTAATACAAAGTAAAATATCCGAAGAGGAATTGACAATGGCAGTTTTGTTATCCACAATTCATGAATATCCATCATTTCACCGAACAAAAAGCCTGCTACAAAACTGAACAGATACGATGGAACAAATCTTTTTTTCAGAACCATAAGTGTAATTACAAGAAGCCCCTGAAAAATGTATGTCCATGTTCCGAGGGATAACACCGGAAATACCTCACTAAATGCATAAGGTACACTTGATATTGCGGATATTCCTGAACCCAACTGAAGCATAAGCAATACCCCCAGACTGTTTATTATGATTGCAATAATTATATATTCTATCCACATTCCTTTAAGAGCGATTAAAAATGTGGTATTTGTGAACTTCCCATTGCTAGTACTGTGTTATATAAAGTTATAACATAGACCATCATCCGTGCAGTAATAGCTGTAAAAAATATTGATTCCACTCTTGTCTTAGGCATTATTTTTCCTCCGTAATGTTTTTTAATATCCTGCTTTATGCTTCAATAGTATCTGATATAACTGTTGTTGTAATCTTTTTGCCCTGCTCCATTCTCTCCTGTTTGCGTGCATATATGGATTTTATAATACTCTTTATCTGTGTCGTAAATGTCAAGTTGCATGACATCTTCAATCCTGCATATTCCTTCGGGAATTTTAACAACATAGTCTTCTTTTTGATACATGACTTCACATCTCTATAAACTATATCTGCATAGAACAATGCTTATGAAACTAATATTAATTTTAACAATTTTTTTGATTTGTGTAAGTTTTTTTATTTCAAATTAGTTAAATCTAAAAATTTTTGTTTGACAATTAAAAAAAAGACCAATATAATAACATTCGAACGAGTAGCAAACGAGCGTAAATCCAGTTTTGCTGCTCGTTTTTTTTATGCGGACAACGAGCCGGAGTCCGTTTCTTATAGTTATGCAAAGAAGGAGGATTAAGATGACAAAAAGTAACAAAATGAAGGATATGCCTGTAAATAAGCTTATGATACAGATGGGAATACCAATGATTTTATCAATGGCATTGCAGGCGGTATACAATATCGTGGATAGTGCATTTGTCGGGAACATGAAAGAGGGAAGCGAAGCGGCATTGAATGCCTTGACACTTGTATTTCCGGTTCAAATGCTTATGGTGGCGGTAGGAATTGGAACAGGGGTAGGAACCAATGCGCTTCTTGCGAGGACACTCGGTCAGGGAAATGATAAAAAAGCAGCTAAGGTTGCAGGGAACAGTTTGTTTTTGGGAACGATTATTTATGTAGTGTGTCTGCTGTTTGGCATTTTTGGAGTAAAAGCATATATTTCATCTCAGACGGTTGATCTGGAGGTTATTTATATGGGAACAGGTTATTTGAGAATATGCTGTGTAATTTCCTTTGGAATTATCTATTTTTCTTTGTTTGAGAAATTATTGCAGGCAACAGGGCGTTCACTTTATTCTACAATAGGTCAGGTTGTAGGAGCAGTTGTAAATATTATTCTTGATCCGATAATGATTTACGGTATCGGACCGGTTCCGGAAATGGGAGTAAAGGGTGCTGCATATGCAACTGTAATAGGTCAGATAGTATCAATGATATTATTATTAGTGTTTCATATGAAATTAAATAAAGAGTTTGAGCATGGAATAAAATATATGAAACCAAGTGCAGGAATTATAAAAGAAATATATGCAATTGGATTGCCGGCAATTATTGCACAGGCACTTATGTCGATAATGGTATATGCTATGAATCTTATCCTGAAGTTCAACTCATCAGCACAAACTGCATACGGGCTGTTTTACAAGGTGCAGCAGTTTGTGCTATTCCTGGCGTTTGGACTGAGGGATGCGATTACACCAATCATAGCATTTGCATATGGAATGCGTAGTAAAAAGAGAATCAGGGATGGAATAAGATATGGTCTTTTATATACCGTTGTATTAATGGTTGCAGGTATTCTTATTACAGAAATTTTTCCCGATGCATTTGCAACATTGTTTAATGCAGGTCAGTCAAGAACATATTTTATCGAAGCAATGAGAATTATTTCAATCAGCTTTATTTTTGCCGGAATAAATGTGGCATATCAGGGAATTTATCAGGCAATGGATGGCGGAATGGAATCGCTTATTATTTCACTTTTAAGACAGCTTGTTATCATATTGCCATTGGCAGGAATATTTTCTTTATTTGTGAGAAATGGTCAGATGGGAGTTTCATTAATCTGGTGGGCATTTCCAATTACGGAATTAATAGCATGTCTTGTAGGATATGTATTTTTAAAGAAAATAAGGAAAAACAGAGTTGACAGTTTAGAGTAAGGAGAAATGAAAAATGGCAAAGAGAATTATTACAATTAGCAGAGAGTTTGGAAGCGGTGGACGTTTTATCGGTGAGGAAGTAGCGAAAAAACTGGGTATTGCTTATTATGACAAAGAGGTGATAAATCAGATTGCTGAACAGTCGGGATTAGCACCGGAGTTTGTTCAAAACAATGCCGAATTATCTCCAAGGAAGGGGATATTTGCATATGCTTTTTCAGGGCGTGATATAACAGGAAAATCAGTGGAAGATATGGTGTACGAGGCACAGCAAAAAGTTATTTTGGAAATTGCAGAAAAAGAGGAATGTGTGATAATCGGAAGAAATGCAGATTTTATATTGCGGAACAGAAGTGATGTGTTCAATGTTTTTGTACATGGAAATATGCCTGAAAAAATAAAGCGTATTTGTAAGTTATACGATGTAACAGAGTCTGAAGCAGCAAAAATGATTACGGATACAGATAAGCGACGTATGGCAAATTACAATTTCTATACAGAACAGAAATGGGGAATGGCATGCAACTACACGCTATCTTTGAATAGTTCACAGTTGGGATATGAAAAATGCATGCAGATAATTATAGATTGTATATAGCAGACATTGAACCACCTATGTTGGGTGGTTCAATCTGTTTACACAGTCAGTTTATGTTATGGTATAATTGCTTCGTTAGAACGCTATTTAGAAATTAAAGATGATAAAGTTAAATGGAAGCCATTGTTTGATGCGTTATGGTCGTTTCCGTATTATAAAGGACGAATAGATGATTACGCATATAAAGTGATAGAATGTACACCTGAGAGTATTTTAGATGAAAGAGAAAAGTTTACAAATTTGGGGTCTGATTCCGAATATTGAGTTCTTCAAGTTGTTTTCTGAGTAAAGCAATTTCGTTGTCTTTTTCGGTAATTATATTATCTTTAAGATTTATGGTATCATCTTTGTTATTAAGTTGCTTTTTCATGCCGTGGATTTTACTGTCTTTATCATCAAGTTGCTGTTTCATACCATCAATCTCACTCTGCATTTCATCAATCATATACTGCACAGTATTTTTATCAAGTTCGGCTAATTCTTTTGAAAACATCTGCATCACCTTTTCTGTATTAAGACACATGGAGTATACTTCATCATACAGAGGTTTGAAATCCGGATATTTATCTATAAGAGAGATGATATCTTCCGGAAGGTCTGATGAAAGAAATGTAAACCATGCATCCAATCTGTTGTTAATACCTTTATTGTGTAACATATTGATGAATATGTCAAGTGGAATAAAAATGTATCGTTGCAGTAAATCGGCAGAGTAACATGCCGCACGTTGTCCCGGAAACATATATCCGATTTTCTGCACCTCAACATTTGCGATTGAGCCGTCTTTAAGCTGTACAACTATATCAAGTATGACAAGGGAGGTCTCGTCGGCAATGCGAGTGGAGTCATTTGGAAGCATCTCTTTTATGGTGACAGGCTCACCTAATATAAGTGAAAGCAGTTCGTTAAGTCTTTCGGGAGCATATTCCGGACTCATAATCTCCTTGAAAAATGAATCATACAAAAGTTTTGCCCCTTTAACTCCACTGCAGAAATCCAGAAACATTTCCTGCTGCTTCAGGTTCCATTCGCTGAACAGTTCATACAGTTTCGGTGTGTTGTTAATCTCGTTTCTTATATCTTCCCGTTCTCTTATGATAGGAAAATAATTCTTTAATTTATTATTTATCATAGGTCTCCTTTTTTAATTCTTTATATAAACATGTGTAATTTACAGGTTACAACGCTCACACGTTTTCACTATCTTCGGCTGGCAGCGGTACATAAGCAACCAAAAGACCGTTGCTAAGTACCGGCCGCCTCAGAATGTCGCTTATGCAACCTGTAAATTGTACAATATTATGCATATACCACAACTGCCACGCAACATAAGAATACAAACAATGCAACATAAAGATAATGCAACATATAAATAATACCACATATTAAATATATGTCAAGCCAAAAAGAATATAAAACAATTGATAGAAAATTTGGTTGAAAATGTTATGGTTATTGTGTAGTATAAAATCAGAAATACATAGTGAGGAGAATGAGAATGGATATAAAAAAGATTGTTGAAAACATAAGAAATATTGACTACTCATCAATGGACACAGACAGTTTTCTTGATGACAGGGATAGTCAGGAGTTTGATACAGAGTGGTCTAAGATTTTTTGGCAGATTGATGCAGAGGAAATTCCAAATGAAGTAAAAAAACAGGCAGAAATATATAAAAAAGAAGTGTTTCATGTGGTAGATGAACTGACCGGTGGAAGCGAGCTGTCTGAATATATTTCAGAGGATATAGAATTATTATTATATGGTGATTATCTGAACATTCAAAGTGAATGGTTTAAAAAGTTTATAAATAAGTATGAAAATGGAGAATTGCCTACAGGTATCTTATAGGCAGCTATTTGCTTAGGGCGAAAACGAATAGTTATTTATGGCAGAAGTGGAAATATAATATCGCCCGGAAATGAGGAATTACATGATAAAGATAGATTTAATCACAGGTTTTCTTGGTTCAGGAAAAACTACATTTTTATTAAAATATGCAAAGTATCTGATGAGTAAAGGCTTGAAAATAGGCATTCTGGAGTATGACTATGGTGCCATCAATATAGATATGATGCTGTTATCAGAGCTCAGAGGACCACAGTGTGAAATAGAAATGTTGGCGGCAGCATGCGATGTTGACTGTTTACAAAGAAGATTCAGAACAAAGTTAATAGCAATGGCTATGAGTGGGTATGACAGAATAATTATCGAACCATCAGGAATATTTGATATGGATATGTTTTTTGACGCACTTCGGGAAGAACCGTTAGAAAACTGGTATGAAATAGGAAGTGTGCTTACCATTGTAAATGCGAATCTTGTGGATGAAATGAGCAAAGAGGAAAACTATATACTTGCATCACAGGCTGTATGTGCAGGCTGTGTGGTTTTAAGCAGGACACAATTATCTGATTCAGAACACATTGAAAATACAAAAAAACATATAATCAGGGCGGCAGAAGAAATTCATTGTAAGAAAATTCAGGAGAACTACATGGAGAAGTCCTGGGAGGATTTTACAGATGATGACTATGAATATCTGATGAACGTTGGATATCATATTGGTGATTATATGAAGGTAATTACTAATGGTGAAGGTGGATTTTCGACAGTTCATTTTCTTGATATAAAAGATGAGGTACCTGTATTAAAAGAGAAAATCAGGCGGCTTTTTGAGTCAGATGAATACGGTAAAGTGCTTCGCGTAAAGGGATTTGCAACTGAGAATGGTAAAAATTATGAAGTCAGTGCAACAGAAAATGAACTGATAGTTACGCCAATGAATGTTGGAAGGGGTGTGGTAATTGTAATCGGTTCAGATTTAGACAGTAAAAAAATAACAGAATTGTTGAACAATTAAATCTGTTATAAAGGTGTTCGTATTTAATTATGAAGATTACTGCCGGAGTGTGATAAGTGAAAAAGATAATTTGAGGTAGTATAAGGTAGTATAAAAAAGCTTGACTTGGAGTAAACTTTAAGGCGTATAATAAAATCATCATAAGACAAAACTGGGATATCGTCATAAGATTATATGAGATAGATGTTCCTACAACGATAAGTGGAAGAGTTACGGCTGAGCTGAGGATGGCGATGCCGGGGAAAATGTATCTAAAGTACGGAGGAAGAATATGACTTATACATATCACTATAATTCTCCACTCGGTGGAATAACTATGGCAAGTGATGGAACAGCACTTACAGGTCTGTGGTTTGACGGGCAGAAATATTTTGCAGATACTGTATCAGAAGAACATATAGAAAAATCACTTTCGATATTTGAGGATGTATCAAAGTGGCTGGATATTTATTTTGGTGGCAAAGAGCCTGACTTTATGCCACCAGTGACGTTTGAAACCACACCGTTTCGTAAAGCAGTATGGGATATTCTGGTCACCATTCCATATGGAAAAACTATGACTTACGGTGGGATTGCAGATACAATAGCAGGTCAAAAAGGTATTGATAAAATGTCAGCTCAGGCGGTTGGCGGTGCTGTTGGGCACAATCCGGTTTCTATAATTATTCCATGTCATCGTGTAGTTGGAACAGGTGGAAGTTTAACCGGGTATGCAGGTGGTATAGATAAGAAAATCCAACTGTTAAAGCTTGAAAAAACAGATATGTCGAGGTTATTCGTTCCGAAGAAAGGTACAGCGTTATAATGAAATCATCAAATCAGAAATTAAAAATTATGTATCTTATGAAAATTCTGCTTGATAGAACAGATGAGACACATAGCATTACTATGCCTGAAATAATAGATGCATTGGAGGCATATGGTATAAGTGCAGAGCGTAAGAGTCTGTACAACGATATTGAAAATCTGAGAGTATATGGACTGGATGTAATAGGAGTTCAGGAGGACAGGACATATTCGTATCATATTGGAAACAGGCAGTTTGAACTTGCAGAATTAAAGCTTCTTGTGGATTCTGTGCAGTCTGCAAAATTTATAACTGAAAAGAAGTCAAATGAACTTATTAAGAAGATTGAAAGTCTCGCAAGTAAATATGAGGCATCACAGCTTCACAGGCAGGTATTTGTTGCCGGACGTGTAAAGACAATGAATGAAAGCATATATTACAATGTGGACAGTATTCATGCTGCAATAGCCGGAAATTCGAGGATAACATTTAAATATTTTAAGTGGAATGTGGATAAGGATATGGAGCTTCGGCATGATGGTGCGTTATACGAGGTGAGTCCGTGGTTATTGTCATGGAATGACGGGTATTATTACCTGATTGCATACGACAGTGTTAAAGGAATTATCAAACATTTCCGTGTAGACAAGATGCTGTATATTAAGTCGAATGGAAGAAAAAGAGAAGGCGAAAAAGTATTCAATTCGTTAGATATGGCAGCATATACCGGAAAAATGTTCGGTATGTATGGCGGTGAAGACGAACGGGTGAGGCTTGAATGTGATAATGCTTTGGCAGGAGTTATGATTGATCGTTTTGGAAAGGATATATCGCTGATTCGTCTGGACGATAAAAAGTTTGCAGTCAATGTAGAAGTGGCAGTCAGCAGACAGTTTCTGGCATGGATTATCGGACTTGGCGAAGGCGTGAAAATCGTAGGACCTCAAAGGATTGTGGATATGATGAATGATGAGATTGACAGACTGGTAAGGCAGTATGGGAAATAAAAAACATAAGTTTGGATGATAAAGGATGAGAGTTTATTGATTTTATAATAAATAAACATAATCAATAAATATTGGTTTGAGACTTCTTTAGAAAGAAAATTAATAAATACTGAAACGACCACTCAACATATGTTGAGTGGTCGTTTATATATATCTAAAAAACACACTTTTACAGTTCCTAGTATTAGGCGAACCGTAACACGGTGGATTTGACACATTCTAACAGTTACAAATTTAACGGGGATTTTAGCTGTTAATTATGAACGTTGTTAAAAACATTGTACATTAAAGCTGGAAAGTGTCATTTCTTTTTAAATTCCGGATATATTCCTATATTTTTCACCAGATAATTTCAAGCCATTAAGTCATGGTTTAGTGCATGCGACAAAATTTGACAAATAATATATGACATAATAAAAAATATATGGTATAATAATAGAAATGACAAAATGTATATATGATTGGAAAATGCAGCTAGCGGCTGCAGAGTTTAAGATTACCTATGATGATGAAGAGGAGTATAAAACAAGTGAAAGAAAAGAATAAGTTTCATATAAAAATATTTATTGGTGTTATCTGTGTTATTTTGGCAGTAGGAGTATTTATATTTGTTAAGGTACATGACAATAACAAAAAGAATTATATTATGGATGTGTATAACCAATTCTTTGATGGAAAAGGTCAGCAGTATATGAGTGATGAAGTAAAAGATTCAGATGACATACAGAAAATCAGTATAGATGGATATGATGTTTCGATGGTGAGCTCTTTATATGATAAATACACTGGTATCGGATATTTCATTTTTAAGGTTGACGGAGATATTAAAAAGATGAAAGAGCAGGAGGATAAAATAGTGAGGGATACCATACTTGCAGATCCACCTATGTATTTTGGGGTTAGTGAATATGCTGGGAGAACAGTAGGGAATGCTGTTGGCTACCTACAAAAAATGGAGGTTAAAGTTTATGAATAAAAGTTACAAAAATGTGTTAAGAAAAGTTGTAATAATTTGTCTTGTTATTGCAGTTGTTGCAGTAGCGTTTGTATATAACCAGTATGGGCGTTATAAAAAAGGAAAAGAATCAGTTTTTGATGCTTTTTACATGCCTTATAAGATACAGAAAAATGTTGATAAAATGTATAACAGTCCGGCGGACCAGCATGTTAAAGTCGGAGATTACACTATAGCATTAGATAAACTTGTGTACAGCAGAGAAAAACAGTTCGGCTGGTGTAAGTTTGATGTTACAAGATATGGTTATAATATGGAGGATGAGGCAATTGCAAACAGCAGAGATTATTCTGTGAAAAATTACTTTGGAAGGGACAGACAGTTCAGCGTGCAGGTTGCGTATGGTTCTGTAGATGGTTCTTATACTCATGGAGATGCTGCGTGGTTTGAATTATCAGATGAAAGTTCAACAAATGATGTATTGAATGTGTACAGGATGATATTAGTAGAGGATAATAACAGTTATAATCATTGCGTATATTTATATAACAGAAACAGTGGTAAGGGAAATGGAGAGCCGACAAGTACTCAGGAGATAAAAGATATGGATGGGGTATTTGTGCTGTATGAAAAGGATACATCACTGAAAAAGTATATACATACAAAAAGGGGAGTGTATTATGAGATAATCATATCGCCTGATTCGATAAACATAAGAGGTGATATAGATAAATATATGAACAATGAACATGAAGATATAAAGGATATAAAAATTTATGAAGATGACGGACAGGTTGTTTCAATAAAGGAAAATGGAGTATTAAATGCTGATATAAGGGATTGCGGAGAGTTTATACCGGATAAAGAAAGTGACTTAAGTACATATTCGTGTGTGTTGGAATTCTCTGAAAAATTGGATGTAAGTAAAGTATCAGGTGTTGAAATTAATGGAGTTGAAACGGAGGAGATTGTAGAAGATTAAAAGTACATAGGAAGGTTAACTTATAACAGGAATACATTTGTGATTTAAATTGCAAATATATTCCTGTTTTTTTGCTATAAAAGACTGCCCAATAAATTAAATAGTCAAACATTTCGTGTCTTTAAGTCGCGGTTTGATGCAGGCTGCTAAATTTGTAAAATAATGTATGATACAATTTTGTTAACAATATAAAACATAAAAACAGGGAGATACAAATGAGTAAAATGTTAGACAATATATTATTGGATATAAAACCCGAACTCAAGGAAATGGGCAGCTTCAAGGGAAAAAGCATAATAAATGACATGAAGCTTGATTCTCTTGAACTGGTTCAGCTCATGACAATGATAGAAGAAAAATTGAAACTTGATATATCAGATATAGAGGGATTTATAGATATCATGCAGGAATATGACACACTGTCAGCATGGATAGAGGGTGCATTATGATACCGGATAAAAGATTTGAAATAATGGCAGATTATGCATACAGCAGAGTTCCGCTGTATATGAAAAGACTGGTAAAATATACATCCGGGATGCCATGGGAAAATATTCCGGTACTTACCAAGGATGAAATACAGAGTGACAGCGAAAGCTTTTTTTCGAGTGAATATCTGGTAGGCGGTAACAGAGAAGACATTCTTCATGGAAGAACTTCGGGATCTACAGGAAGGTACATGGATTTGTACTGTCATAGAAATGACAATACAAAATCTTTACTGACTGTCTGGCTGTACAGAAAGAAATATTATGGAATAACACCTGCGGATAAAATGTGTTATTTTTTCACCTCGTCAAATATAGGTTACAGAGATGGGATAGAGTACGAATCAGAAGCGACAGGAAACATTAAGGGATTCAGTAAAAATAATCTGACCCATGACAGAATGATAGAGATATACAGGGAGATAGAGGAGTTTGATCCAGTGTGGATGTTCATTCAGCCGAGCATGGCAGTACTTCTGTGTGATGCGGCGAAGGAGACAGGAATAAAGTTAGAAAATCTCAGATATATAGAATTTACCGGGGAAATGCTGACAGACAGTGTAAGAAAGAGAACGGAAGAAACATTTGACTGCAAATGTGCAAACCATTATGGCTGTAATGAAGTAAATACAATAGCATTTGAGTGTCCGTATGGAAATATGCATACAGCTTCTAACATGGTATATGTGGAAACGCTTGATGACAGTGACTGTAGGACAATGTATGGTGAAGAAGGAAGAATAATAGTTACTTCTGTGGCAAACAGAGTTATGCCATATATAAGATATGATATAGGAGACAGGGGAGTATTGCGTGATGACATAAAATGCAGGTGCGGCTGCCAGTCTCCGGTGCTTGAACTGACAGGAGGGAGAGTACATGAATATATAGAAACAGCAGACGGGCAGAAGATAAATGCCTATATATTTGTCCATGCGGTGGAAATGATAAACCGGGAACTGGAGGGGTGCGTCAGACAGTTCAGTATAGTGCAGACGGATTATGACAGATTCGATGTAAAAATGGCTATAGACGATGAGATATATGAAATGGGAGTAGATGAGGAGGCGATAGAAGAGAGATTTATGAGAAATGTTATTCATCCGGGAATGGAAAATGCGGAATACAGATTTGAATTCTGCAATCAGATATTTCAGGAAGAGGGAAGGAAGGTGTTGTGGTTTAGGAAATGTATTAAAACAGGAGAAAATTTGTATGGAGAAAACAATTAGGTTGGATAATGTGGAGTATGAATATGATGAAGTAACATGCTTTGAACATCCTATAGCTGTACTGTTTGAGTATTATAAGAAAGGAACTGGAAATCTATTTATAATGGCAGCAAAGTGTATGGGAGTATATGGAGAAGCTAGTATAAGAGAAGGATTATTTAGTTTTTTAAAGGAAAAATTTGGTTTTAAAATATTATGTAAAAGATTTCCTGATTATAGGGAAGTAGTTAAATATATAGATAATACCAGTCCGATTATTGTAGGTGTAAATCTTAAAGAAATATTTTATAGTACATATTATATGAAAGATAATTGGGCACACTGGATGTTGATAAATGGATACAGAAAAACAGGGAATCTTATTACAGTTTATGATAATACACAGTTTGATTATATAGGACATGATCATGGGGATTTCAATATTCCTTTCAATTATATAAAATTGGCCAACAAAAGCTTTGTAAAGGCATATGGTTGGGAATATTCAAGTATGACAGTGAAAATAATAAAAGAAATTTCAATGAAGGAAATGGTAGTTGCAGTTTTAGAGATGTATATAAAATATATGTCTTGTGAAGGCATAAAATACAGGCAGATAAAACTCTTGAAAGAATATGAGATTTTGGAAAGTAGTAAAAATAA
>ERZ1034998.73-NODE-73-length-66242-cov-36.770212_pt1 | contig 66242 bp, 58 predicted proteins | sample MGYA00520621_ERZ1034998 | MGnify/ENA primary metagenome ERZ1034998 (study PRJEB33766, sample SAMN09781748) | gut metagenome | biome: gut microbiome | host: Homo sapiens | place: Madagascar | study: EMG produced TPA metagenomics assembly of the PRJNA485056 data set... | reverse complement strand
CACCGGACGTTATCCGGCATCCTGCCCTGTGAAGCCCGGACTTTCCTCACCTGCGTCCTTTCGGCAATAGCAGCTGCGATTATCCGTCCTACTTAACAATCTTTTAAAAATTTATCATGTTTTCAGTTATTTGTAAACACATTTTTATACATTGAAACAGCTTCCGCCTATAAATTCTCTTAATAATGAATTGTTAGGAATATTTCTGCTGTCCACACCGAGAAAATAATCGAGGAACTTAAGCAGTCTTTTAGCCTCTATATATTCCGGTTCATCAGGAGATATACCAAACAATATAGGCTCTGCATACTGTTTTAACACTGCAAGTTCATAAATAAGTGCAGAATTAAACATTACATCAGCCTCCTCCTGATATGGGAAAATATAGCTCTCCTCCCCATTTCTCACAGACTGCCATCTTGCTATGGTTTCTTTAGCTGACGTACCTCTGTTTCTCGCATCTCTTACCATTCTTCTTATGAGTCTTCCATCAGTTGACGGGATTCTGTTATGCTCATCGATATTCAACTGTGTAAGGGCGCTTATATATATCTTGTACTTGCTTTCCTTTGACAGTGAATATGAAAATTTATCATTAAGACCATGTATACCTTCTATGACGAGAATATCATCTTTTCCAAATTTCATTGTTCTTCCATTATATTCTCTTTTTCCGGTAATGAAGTTATATGTAGGCATATTAACTTCCACACCTTTTTCAAGATTCTTCATGTCTTCATTAAACTGTTCAACATCTAAAGCCTCAAGAATTTCAAAGTTGTAATTTCCATTCTCATCTCTCGGCGAAAATTCTCTGTCAAGAAAATAATCATCGGCAGCTATTGTATGAGGTGTCAGTCCGTTCACCCTGAGTTGCACCGCAAGTCTGTGTGAAAATGAAGTTTTACCCGAAGATGACGGTCCTGCTATCATTACAAACTTCCTGTCACTCTTAGCTATCTCTGATGCTATTTCTGCTATTTTCTTCTCCTGCAGTGCCTCCTGAACTAAAATGATATCGCTGATTTTTCCCCTTGATATCTGTTCATTTAACGCTCCGACAGTACTCACATCCAGCATCTCGCTCCATTTTGATGATTCCTTTAATACATTAAAGAGTTTATTCTGCGGTTCAAACTTTTCAAGATTGTTTGCATTTTCCTTTACCGGAAGCTGTATAACAAATCCTTCATCATATTTATACAGTTTGAAATTTTTAATATAGCCCGCACTCGGAACCATATATCCGTAATAATAATCCTCAAAATTCTTTAAGCTATACACATTTACATTTGAAGCTCTTCTGAATTTAAAAAGTTGTTCCTTATCAAACATTTTATGGCGTTCAAACATTGATACGGCACTGCCCACACTGATACTCCTCTTGTTAATCGGAATATCTTCAAGAACAATCTGTCTCATCCTTTCTTCAACTCTCTCAAGCAGTTCTTCCGTAATCTCAACATTTCCTCTGACAGTACAATAATACCCCCTGCTAACCGAAAATTCCAAAGTCAGTTTTTCAATATTCTCACTTCCGGTAACATCATAAAACGCTTTCATCATAATAAGTGTTGCACTTCTTCTATATGTTTCTATTCCCGGAGCCGTAGCCGTTGTGACAAACTCTATCGTGCAGTCTCCGGTCACACGTTTAAATAACTCTGTCAGTTTACCGTCCTTCATTACCAGCACTATTTCATTTTCATAACTGTGCTGATATTCCCTTGCGATATCCTTGAACGTTATACCGTCATGGTATTCTCTCACTTCATTTCCAATTTTAACATTATATACTTCTGCCATACTTAACCTCCATTCCGCATCCGGTCAAACGCTTTTGAAATAATATCAAGCTTCTGTCTGATTCCTTCAAGCTTCTCATCATCTTCACCATTCTCTGCTGATATTCTGTTATATATTACTTTATATTTTTCCTGTTCTTTTAAAAGATAATCCGATAACACATCATCCTTTTTTTCTAACAGAATCTTACCGTACTTCACTTCCTCTTCACTATAGCTCTGAGATTTGCCGTGAACAGCTTTCAATATGTTATAATATTTGCCATCATCAATGACCATATCCTCATCTGTTATATTATAATTATTGTTAATAAGATATATTCTGACTAATTCAACATCAGAATGCGGAGATAATATAAGTGTATCCACCTTTTCAAGAACCCCCGCTCCATTTTCCAGTATCCTGATAGTCAGTTTTCCACCCATTCCCGCTATAATAACAGTATCCGCTTCTCCTTCTTTCAGTTTATCCAGACCATCTGACAGCCTGACACTTACCTTATCGGCTACACCCATTTTTATTATATTCTGCTGTGCCCTGTCAAGCGGTCCTTCATTTACATCCATCGCTACTGCCGATTCTGCCAATCCGTTAAGTGCAAGATATATCGGCACATATCCATGATCTGTACCTACATCTGCCACTCTGCTTCCTTTATCAACTTTTGATGCAATTTTTGCTAACCTGTCAGACATATTTAAATATTGTTTTTTTTCCATAATCAATTTCCACACTATTCAAGATAATCTCTTAATTTTTTACTCCTGCTCGGATGTCTTAATTTTCTCAGTGCCTTTGCTTCTATCTGTCTTATACGCTCTCTTGTAACATTGAACTCTTTTCCAACTTCCTCCAATGTTCTCGCCTTTCCGTCTTCAAGCCCGAATCGTAACTTAAGCACTTTCTGTTCCCTGTCAGTAAGCGTTCTAATCACTTCTGCTAACTGCTCTCTCATAAGAACAAGTGCTGCTGCCTCAGCAGGTGTAAGCACATTGTTGTCCTCAATAAAATCACCCAGATGGCTTTCCTCTTCTTCTCCTACCGGAACCTCAAGTGAAACCGGCTCCTGTGCAATTTTTAATATATCTCTTATTTTTTCAACAGGCATGTCCATCTTCTCTGCTATCTCTTCATAAGTAGGCTCCCGTCCTATCTCCTGAAGTAATTGTCTCGACACTCTTATAACCTTATTTATCGTCTCAACCATATGCACAGGAATTCTAATAGTTCTTGCCTGATCCGCTAAAGCTCTTGTTATAGCCTGCCTGATCCACCATGTTGCATATGTACTGAACTTATATCCTTTTCTATAATCAAATTTCTCAACCGCCTTAATAAGTCCGAGATTTCCCTCCTGTATAAGATCAAGAAACAGCATTCCTCTTCCCACATACTTCTTGGCAATGCTGACAACAAGTCTCAGGTTTGCCTCTATAAGCTGCTTTTTGGCCTCCTCATCTCCCATCTCTATACGCTGCGCCAGTGAAATCTCCTGCTCTGCGGTAAGAAGCGGAACTTTTCCAATATCCTTAAGATACATTCTTACAGGATCCTCAACATTAACCCCTTCCGGTACAGACAGATCTATATTCTCCACATCCACTTCCTCAACATTGTCAAGTACTATATCCTCATCTGTCACCTCATCAGGATTGTCAATCCTTAGTACATCTATCCCCGCTTTTTCAAGTTCTTCTAAAACTTTATCCTCCTGATCATCATCAAGGGCATTGTCTTTGAAATATGAAAATATTTCTTTATATTCAATCACCCCTCTTTTATTCTTCGCGTCTGTTATAATCTGCTGTATTATTTCCTCAAAATTGCTATTGTTCTTTTCCATAGGTTATGACCCCATCCTTCCTGCCACAAGCACGTCAGGAAAGCGAAATATACATGTTCTGCATTTTCGCCTGTTCCCTTATTATTTTTTGCAGTGTTGCCACATCCGTTGCATTGCGACTTGCATATTCTAAACTATTCTTCTTTACTCTTCGTATCGTTTCATTAAACGCTTTCTCTTTCTCCTGTGCAGTCATCTTTTCGCCAAGTGTGGCATGGAACAAAGCTGCTGCCTCTTTTTGTTCATCTTCACTCTCAAAGCTGTTTAATATTCTGGCCGGATTTACATTTCCTTCCTCTAGTTGTTCGAACAGCATTTTCGCAACTTTTTTATAAAACCCGTCAATAAAATCCTCTTCACTAATCAGCTCTTTTATCTTTCCATATATATCTGTATCTTCAATAAGCCATGTAAGCAGTATTCTCTGGGAACGTTTCATGCCATCCTCAGCCCTTTCTGCATTGTTCTGCCTTTTCGGTAACTGCTCACCCGTATTTTCCTTTTCTCCCGTATAAACCAGCGACTGCCTGTAGACAAGTTTATTCATAGTGTCTTTCGGAATCATAAATTCATCACATACCGTTTCAATATATATATTTCTTTCCACCTCATCATTAAATGTAAGAAGTTTCTCGGCAACCTTTTCATAAAATCTTGCCCTCTCATCAGGATTTCTGATTTCATAATCCGACTGCATCATTCTGATTTCATATATAAATGCATTCTCCGCATCCTGAATCCTTTTTTCAAATTCATCATTGCCAAGATTTTTTATAAATTCATCCGGATCTTTATAAGGTCTCATATTAATAACCCTGACTGCTATTCCCGCATTTCTGAGTATCGGAATAGCCCTCAACGCCGCCTTAACTCCTGCACCGTCACTGTCAAATGTCACAAGAACATTTTCGGTATATCTTTTTATAAGTGCCGCATGCTGATGTGTAAATGCTGTACCCAGTGCCGCAACAGCATTATCGAATCCGGCCTGATGAAGTGCTATTACATCCATATATCCTTCACATAATATAAAATTCTTACGCCTGCTGATTCTGGCAAAATTCAATCCATACAGGTTACGGCTCTTATCGAATACTCTTGTCTCCGGCGAATTAATATATTTTGGTTTCTCATCTCCAAGAACTCTTCCGCCAAATCCGATGACTCTGTTTCCATTATCCATAATCGGATACATGACTCTGTTCCAAAATGCATCATACACACCCTGCTCCCTGTATTTAAACAACCCTGTTTCTTTTAAAACATCATCTGAGTAGCCTTTATGTTTCAAATACCGGTATAATGAATCACTGTATTTTGGTGAATATCCGAGTCCGAACTTTACTATAGTTTCATCCCTAAGTCCTCTGCTTTTGAAATAGCCATATCCCTGCGCACCCTGTTCACTTCGCAACTGGTGATAGAAATACATGGCTGCGTCCTTATTCGCCCGGAGAATGGTACTTTTAATTTCATTATTTTTCTTTTCTTCTTCGCTGTATTCAAGCTCAGGCAGCTTCACTCCCGCCTTGTCCGCCAGTGCCTTTACCGCCTCCTGAAATGTATCATTCTCATATCGCATCAGAAATGTAAAAACATTTCCGCCTTCACCGCATCCAAAACAATAATACATCTGTTTTCCCGGAGATACCGAAAACGAAGGTGATTTTTCATTATGAAAAGGACAAAGTCCAAAATATGAACTTCCTTTTTTTTGTAACTTGACATATCCCGATATAACATCCACAATATCATTTCTCTGTCGTATCTCTTCAATCAATTCTTCCGGATATCTCATTATGCCTCATACCTTTCTCTGTATTACACAATCTCGTCATTCAACTTTCCAAAATGATGGAATAAATAATTCTCTGAACTTCTCAACCGAATACTGATCCGTCATTCCTGCTATGTAATCGCACACAACTCTGCCTTTCTTTTCATTTTCATATGATATCATATATATATATTCTTCAGGAAGCTTTTCAATATGTTCCACATAATACTCATATAACATCTTTATCATGCTCTTTGCTTTTTCTTCCTGTCCTTTAGCAACCGGATTGGAATACACATTCTTAAACATAAACTTTCTCAGACCAAACATAGCTTCTTCTATTTCTTTTGACATCAGAATATCCGGTTCACCCGAACTGTTATCTATTATATCATGTATCATTGTACTGAGTCGCATATTTTTCGACTTTCCAAGAACATCTGTATATTCAGCCGGCAAATCTTCCTCTTTTAATATTCTGCCGCGAATGGCATCATCTATATCATGATTTATATACGCAATCTTATCGGCAAGCCTTACCACTTTTCCTTCCATGGTGGCAGGATTTCCGCTTGTTCTGTGATTTTTTATTCCATCCCGGACTTCCTTTGTAAGATTAAGCCCTTTTCCCTTCTTTTCCAGTTTTTCAACCACTCTGATACTCTGCATGTAATGACTGAATCCATCCTCGCACACACTGTCAAGTGCCCTTTCTCCGGCATGCCCGAACGGTGTGTGTCCCAAATCATGCCCAAGTGCTATAGCCTCCGTTAAATCTTCATTTAACCGCAGTGCTTTTGATATGGTTCTCGCTATCTGCGATACCTCAAGTGTATGTGTGAGCCTTGTTCTGTAATGGTCCCCCGCCGGTGCGAGAAATACCTGTGTCTTATGTTTAAGCCTTCTGAATGCCTTCGAATGTAATATTCTGTCCCTGTCACGCTGATAGCATGTGCGCACGCTACATTCTTCTTCATAGACATCCCTTCCAGCAGAATTCACGCTGAGAGACGCATATCTGCTCAGATATCTGATTTCTTCATTTTCCAGTTCTTCGCGTACAGACATTCGGCTCACCATACCTTTCTTACATCTCTTCTGCTGCAACGGCAGTTTCCAATGCCAGCTCCATCATTTTGGTAAATGATTTCTGTCTCTCCTGCGCAGTTGTCTCCTCATGGGTAACAAACGAATCGGATATGGTTAATATGCAGGCTGCATTTTTTCCAAGAACCGCAGCATTATGAAACAGTGCAAAACTCTCCATCTCTACTGCCACACATCCCTTTTCTTTATAAAGCTTTTCATAATAAGGAGTCTTATCTTCCCTGTAAAAAACATCTGATGAATGAACACATGCCTTAATAATCGGAATATTATTCTTTTTTGATGTTTCTTCTATTATTTTATTTAAATCCGGTGACGGATATGTCTTATCGGATTCATAACCGTTCTGTACCTTTGCAAAGCTGGATTCCGAATACGCTTCTGTTACCAGAACGACATCGTACACATTTGCCTCGATGCTATACGAACCTGCAGAACCTATTCTGATAATATTATTTACTCCGTATTGTGAATACAGTTCATATGAATATATACCGATTGACGGCATACCCATTCCCGAACCCATCACCGATATCTTTCTGCCCTTATATTCTCCCGTATATCCAAACATATTTCTGACTCTGTTAAACATTACCGGATTATCTAAATAATTGTCCGCTATATATTTCGCTCTCAACGGATCTCCCGGCATGAGTACCGTAGTTGCAATACTTCCTTTTTCTGCTTCGTTATGTGGTGTAGCCATATGAAACCCTCCTTTTTGAATAATGTTTCATTTTTTATTATGCAAAAAAAGGCACTGCATATGCAGTACCTTTTTGCCTCTCCAAGTCTGCATAACCATGTGCATAGCACAAAAGCACGCATAACCTTGCTATGATAAGTGCAGGAAAAGGGACTTGAACCCTCATGATATTGCTATCACATGGACCTGAACCATGCGCGTCTGCCAATTCCGCCATTCCTGCATTTTGCACTCACATACAATATTATATTATATCCGTTTAATATAGTCAAATACTTTTTAGGTTTTTATCTTGTTAAAAATTTTTTTTAATTTTTTTAAAAAACGTTTGACAATGTTTTATATATATGGTATTATATCACTCGTGGTCAGCAAGTACTACACAACATAATAAATGCGGAAGTGCTGGAATTGGCAGACAGGCCAGACTAAGGATCTGGTGATCACTGCGATCGTGAGGGTTCAAGTCCCTTCTTCCGCATCTTTTTTATTCCTCGATAGCTCAATGGTAGAGCACACGGCTGTTAACCGTGGGGTTGTTGGTTCGAGCCCAACTCGGGGAGCTTTTTTATTTTCTTTTTAAACACGCTTTTCTCCTGTGGCGTGTTTTTTTGTATTATAAGAATCTTTTTATAAACAATGTAAAACCCCGGCACGTCTGATCTGTACACTCTGTATATCCTGTTTTTAGCTTTATCCCATTTTATAACAGGAACATTTATCATCTCTACTTCTGGATTTGCAGGTATCTAAATATTTTTATCTATTGCATAAACATTCTGGGCATGCACTGCACACACTGTAATAACAGCTGCCATAATAACGCCACATAATAATTTTTTCTTCATACAATCTCCATTTCCCGCTTATTAAATCTTATTGCCTACATAAATTAAAAGGCTGCATACACATGTATGCAACCTTATTATCCGCTAAATCTGATTAAGCAATTTTGCTCTTTGCAAGCTCTGCAAGTTTTGCAAAACCATCTGCATCACTGATTGCCATATCAGATAACATTTTTCTGTTTACTTCTACTCCAGCAAGTTTTAATCCATACATAAATTTGCTGTATGAAAGTCCGTTGATTCTTGCTGCTGCATTAATTCTTGCAATCCATAACTGTCTGAACTGTCTCTTTCTCTGCTTTCTGCCTGCGTATGAGCTTGTTAATGCTCTCATAACTGACTGTTTAGCAACTCTATACTGTTTTGATCTGGCTCCTCTGTAACCTTTAGCCAGTTTTAATACTCTGTTATGTTTCTTCTTAGCGTTCATTCCGCCTTTAATTCTTGCCATTTCAGTTTTCCTCCTATATTATTCTATTCCTATAAATAAGGTAATATTTTCTTCATGTTCTTGATATTTGTTGAATCTGTCATAGCAGCCTTTCTAAGATTTCTCTTTCTCTTAGTAGACTTCTTTGTCAATATATGGCTCTTGTAAGCCTTCATTCTCTTTAATTTTCCTGTACCTGTTTTTTTGAAACGCTTTGCTGCTGCTCTGCTTGTTTTCATTTTTGGCATTATTTTTTCCTCCTTAAGATTAAATATCTATTTTAACTGTAGCTTAACGCTTTTCTGTTAAAAACATCTGCATATTTCTGCCCTCTAATTTGGCAGGTTTATCTATAACTGCAATATCTGATAACATCTCTGCAAAATCATCAAGCACATGCTTGCTGCTTGATATATGAGCCATCTCTCTTCCTCTGAATCTGAGAGTAACTTTAACCTTATCTCCTTTTTCAAGGAACTTTCTGGCCATATTTGCTTTAGTTTTCAAATCATTTGCCTCAATATTAGGTGACAATCTGACTTCCTTTATATCTATTGTCTTCTGCTTTTTCTTGGCATCTCTTTCTTTTCTTGCCTGCTCATAACGATATTTTCCATAATCAATTATCTTGCATACCGGTGGTTTTGCCGTAGGTGCAATCTTAACAAGATCAAGCTGTGCTTCCTTTGCAAGCTTATATGCATCCTTTGCAGACATGATTCCCAACTGTTCTCCGTCTTCTCCAATTACTCGTACTTCCCTGTCCCTTATCTGTTCGTTAATCATTAAATCACTAATGGCAGTGCACCTCCAATATTTCATATCAAATAACTCAGTCTGTCCTGATGTGAATACCACAAAAAAGGTGGATAAACATCTTATCCACCTAAACATATCAAAATCAAATAAATTCTGTACGCATATTAACCAACGGTCATCTACATGTATGCCGTGGTGAGAGTGGATACTCTGCTTTTATTTTCACAACATGCATATCATACCATTAATCATCTGCAATGTCAACAATTATTTATAAAAACTTGCACACATAGTCTCGCTAGAACATTTTGCATTACATCCTTCTATCTCTACATGACCTGCTGTACAATTTTTATTGTCATTGTAAGTGCATTTTTCGGCTTCACAGGCTATACCTGTTTTTCTTTCGGGTTCACTGCTGCACTTACAGGTATTAGAATACGTGTCTGTTCCCTCTTTAAAACTTCCACAGGCTGTGGATGTCTTATCTTCTGCTGCATTTCCCTCTACATTTATCTGTTCCTTGCAGCACATTCTGTCCTTGTTATAGTTACAGTTAGTTACGGTACAGTTTAATATTGGCATATTTCCTCCATTCCGCCGATACCGGCTTGTTTTATTTTACACTTAATATATTCCGCATTTTTTCTCTTTTTATTCCCGTATTTATCTGCATAATTTTTCATCCATAATTTAAATTTGACAATTATATTTATGAGGTATTATCATATAAATAACTATCAGATTCACAATTAACATTTAAATTATTTAAGGATTGGAGATTATATGACATTTTCAAAAAAATTTATCTATATATTTTTATTATCATCTTTTATATTTTTATTATTGCTTATATTTTATTTTAAAAAAACATCAAATACGGAGGTAAACATGAACAAATTACAGACTGAAACTAAGGAGACACAGACCGAAACAACATATACAGAAAACACTTTACCTGAACCTGAATTTTATCAGGAAACCATTTCCGAAAGTCTCAAAGAAACTATGACAGGTAAATCATATACTCCAAATGATAACATTACCTTTGATAACCTGAGACATGTTGTTGTCTCTTACATTGATTTTGACGGAAATACCCGGTCAGGTGAACTGGTGGTAAATGAAGCTGTGGCAGATGATGTCGTGGAAATTTTTAAAGAATTGTATGAAGCCGCATATCCAATAGAAAAGATACGGTTAATAGACGAATATAACGGTGATGATGACGAATCCATGGGTGATAATAATTCATCCTGCTTTAACTACCGCACCATCGATGGTCAGACAACGCTGTCTGACCACAGCTACGGTCTTGCAATAGACATAAATCCCCTTTATAACCCTTATGTAAGAACCGGTATGGGGCAGAGAAATGTCCTGCCCGTAAACGGACAGGTATATGCTGACAGAACTTCTGACTTCCCGCATAAAATAACCCACGATGATGTATGTTATCAGATATTTACAAAGCACGGCTGGTTATGGGGCGGTGACTGGGACAGTCCTGTTGACTATCAGCATTTTTACCGTGAACTATAATTTGCTTTTCATCTTTTTTATACATATCGTATAACACACAATGTAAGCACATATTGTTATTACCCACGTTACAGGATACGAAATGTAAAGCGTAGTCAGTGTATGATGTGCCTTGAAAATAGTATAAATCCATACTATTCTCAGGCCACATGCACCTATAAGAGAAATTATCATAGGCATCACTGAATATCCCATTCCTCTGACGCTTCCTGCAAACACATCCATAATTCCACATGTAAAATATGTAAGACATATAACTCTCATTCTCATAAGTCCATAGTGTATAACTTCCATATCAGATGAATATATATGTAATAACGTATTTCCTGCAAAATACGCACCAAATCCCAATATGATTCCGAACATTGATACAAGTCCGATGCATATAAGAAGTATCTTTCCTACACGTTCAATCTTCTTTCCACCTATATTCTGACTTGTAAAGCTTATGGCAGTCTGATTATAGGAGTTCATGGATATGTATATAAATCCTTCTATGTTACTTGCCGCAGTATTACCCGCCATGGCAATACTTCCAAAGGAATTAATTGATGACTGTATAAGTACATTTGATAGTGCAAACACAACTCCCTGCATTCCCGCCGGTATGCCCACAAACATTATCTCTTTTAACTTACTTCCGGTAAGCCTAAGTTCTGATAAATTTATACCATATGAGCCATCCTCTTTTATAAGGCACCTTACTACCATTACTGCTGAAATATACTGTGCAACTACTGTGGCTATTCCGACACCGGCAACACCCATTCCAAAACAGATTACAGAAATAAGATTAAGGCATACATTTACGCTGCCTGAAAGTATCAGATAATACAGTGGTCTTTTCGTATCCCCGACAGCTCTCAGGACGGCACTTCCAAAGTTATACAGCATCATCGCCGGCATGCCAAGGAAATATATCTTTAAGTATAGTGCCGACTTTCCAAGAACATCCTCCGGTGAATCCATCAGTTTAAGTAACGGCGTGGCAAGTATAATTCCTATTATGACAAGTATTATTCCGCTGATAACTGCTGTTAATATTGCCGTATGAACAGTCTCACTTACATCCTTTTCTTTCCCTGCACCATAATATTTGGCTGTTATAACATTAGCTCCGACTGAGAGGCCAACGAAAAGATTTATTATCAGATTTATAAGTGCCGTTGTAGAGCCAACGGCAGCTAACGATTCTTTTCCGGCATATCTGCCCACAACAATAATATCTGTCGCATTGAACAATAACTGAAGTATGCCTGATGCCATGACCGGAATCGTAAATATCAATATTTTCTTAAGCAGTGGTCCACTGCACATGTCCATCTCATATTTCTTTTGTTTCATTTTTCAACCATTCCCTTTCATCCTCCTCCATATAAGATGATATTGTTTCATAAACTTTACTATGATATGCATTTAACAGGTATCTGTCATCCTGATTCAATGCAGAAACATCTATAGATTCTCTGTCAAACGGTACCATTGTAAGAACATCAAATCTCATAAACTGACCATAGTAATTTTTCTCATCTTTTACGCACATAAGAAGATTTTCCAGACGTATTCCGTATTTTCCTTCTATATATACCCCCGGTTCATCTGATGTTATCATGCCCTCCTCAAGAACAGCATCCTGACTGTTTATCTGCATGGGATTTATTTTCCACCTGAAACTGTTTGGCGATTCATGTACATTAAGAAGATATCCGACACCATGTCCCGTTCCGTGTTTGAAATCAAGTCCCATCTTCCATAATGGCTCTCTTGCTATATAATCCAGATTTGCCCCTCTGCATCCATACATGAACTTTGCATCCGCAAGTCTGAGATTGCCTTTAAGAACTGCCGTATAATGATTTTTCATCTCGGAAGATATGTTACCAACAGAAATGGTTCTCGTCATATCCGTTGTTCCCTCAAGATAATGTCCGCCGGCATCAAGTAAGAGAAATCCGTCCTTTGTTATAAGCTTATCACTGTCTTCATCCGGTTCATAGTGTACTATTGCACCATTTGTTCCATATGCGGATATTGTCGCAAAGCTCGGCTCAATATAGCTGTCAATGTCCCTTCTGATATCCTCAAGCTTATTTACAACATCCATCTCGGTTATATTCATATTATTTACATTTTTCTTTAACCAGTATATAAGTTTTGTCACAGCCACACCGTCTTTTATGTGTGAAATGCGTTCATTATCCATCTCGGCCTTATTTTTAACCGCTTTCATCTGCATTACAGGACTTATAAAATTCTTTATCTTAACCTCTGATGTTATATTTCTGACAACCATGGTATTTGCCTTTGACATATCTGTCATATAGCATTTTCCGGGCTCTAATACCTTAACATAATCATATATTTCATCATACTCCCTTACGAAAATCCTGCATTTATTAAGCTCATTTTCTATCTCATCACTAACTGCATTTTTATTCACAAACAGATATGAATTTTCATCTTCTGATGTTTCCAGAATCAGATATGAAAGTGCAACCGGATTATAGTCAATATCATTTGCCCTTATATTCAAAAGCCATGCAATCTCATCAAGTGCTGTTATTATTATTCCGTCTGATTTATTATTTTTAAGAATATTTCTTAATTCTTCTATCTTCTCTTCTCTTGATTTTCCTGCATATTTTATTCCCAACTGCCAGATTCCCGTACAATTTCTCTCCGGTCTGTCATCCCATATATCTCCTACCAGATCGACATCGTAAACAATCTTTATATTTTTACCTGATAATCTTTTTTCAATATTTGATGTTGCAGCAGCACTCACCGTTCTTCCGTCAAATGCCAGTGTCTGTCCTTCAAGCATGTTACTACTTAAATACTGCATGATATCCGGCACACCCTGCTCTCCCATTTTGTATAATTTTATCCTACTGCCTGAAAGCTCACCCTCAGCCTGTATAAAATATCTTCCATCAGTCCACAATCCTGCCTCGTCTGCAGTAATTATCATTCTTCCTGCCGAACCGGTAAATCCCGACAGATATTCCCTGCATTTAAAATAGTCCCCTACATACTCTGAACCGTGAAAATCATCGGTCATAACCATATATGCATCTATATTCTCTTCTTTCATTCTTTTTTGAATTTCTAATATCTGTTTTCGCACAATAATCCTCCATTCCAATACTTTTTCATTGCATCATACATATTCATCCTCTATAATATATCTTAGTTTAAGGCTTTTGCGAAACACTGTAACATTTGCTTTGTGTTGTGCAGATTTACATGCTGAATAAGCGACATTCTGAGGCGGCCGGTACTTAGCGGCTGAATATTATGCAGACGCTTATGTACCGCTGCCAACCGAAGATAGTGAAAACGTGTGAGCGTTGCGGCCTGTAAATCTGTACACACATATATAATTAAAGAGTTTCGCAAAAGCCTGAATCATACATGTTACGAAAGGAGCATATACAATGAAATATTTTGTAATATATCTTATTATCATGAATCTTGCCGGTTTTGCAAGTATGGGCATTGATAAATATAAAGCAAGACACCATAAATGGCGTATTCCTGAAAAGACTCTTTTTCTCATAGCAGCCATAGGCGGGTCAGCAGGCTCTATAGCCGGTATGCAGACATTCCGCCACAAAACTAAACATACAGTTTTTATTATAGGCATGCCACTTATTTTTATCATTCAGATTGCACTTTTTATTTTTCTCAAATATTATATTTAGTCCTGTCTGCTCCACAGGTAGCAATACGCCTGTGTTCTTCCGGCAAATATACACTCAGAAAGAAGTTTTTTAACTTCTTTTTTTGTATACCATGCGGCTTTTATCTCCTCATATTCTGAATCGCTTTTTGTTATGTTTCCCTTTGCTTTGCCAACTATACATACATTTTTTTCATTGCTGAATCCAACTGCACTGTAACTCTCACCAATATGGTCATCTATACAGATAAGTTCCAGTCCGGTCTCCTCCTTAAGTTCCCGCTTCGCACTCTCATCAGGTGTTTCCCCTTCATCTATAAGTCCTGCCGGAAAATTATACACCCACTCTCCCGCTGCCAGCCTGTACTCCCTATTTAACAGAATCCTTTCTCCATCAATCGAATGTATAACAAGAACGACCGCATCTACCTTTCCATTATTCAGGTCATCCTTTGTTTTTATATCATGGTTCCTGCTTATCATTTCATATACTTTTAAATGATTATTCTCTGTGTTATATGTGAGGTCATATCTCGTTATATATTTTCCCTCATGCACCTTTTCAATTTTTTTCAAATACATAATTTCCCAGTTCCTTTTCAATATTCACCTCAAAAAAGTGCCACATAACGCGGCACTTTTTCGTTTTATATTTTAGATACTATTTCGTTTTTATTTTTGTAAATCGAACCTTCAGGTACATAACCTCTGACCATAGAAAGCGGATATACATTTGTATTTTTTCCTATAACGGTTCCCGGATTCATTACCGAATTGCATCCAACCTCGACACAGTCACCAAGTATAGCTCCAAATTTCTTCATGCCTGTTTCTACTTTTTCTCCATCTACATTTACCGTTACCAATGATTTGTCAGACTTAAGGTTTGAAGTAATGGAACCGGCTCCCATATGCGATTTAAAACCAAGAACTGAATTTCCAACATAATTGTAATGTGGAACCTGAACCTTATCAAAAAGCAATGTACATTTAAGCTCTGTGGAATTTCCCACAACTGCACCTTTACCTACAATCGCGTTACCTCTGACAAATGCACAGTGTCTTACCTCTGCATCCTCATCTATTATGAGTGGTCCATTCAGACTGGCAGTAGGTGCAACCTTTGCTGATTTGGCAATCCATATATTGTCTCCCTTTTGCTCAAATTTATCTTTAGGAAGTTTTGGCCCGATTTCCATTATAAAATCTTCCAGTGTGTTAAAAACTTCCCACGGATATTCAAGTCTCTCCAGTAATTCTTTTGCAATTGTATTATTTAAATCAAATAAATTAGATATTTTTAAAACGTCCATATTCAACACTCCTATTCAACCGTTACAGATTTTGCAAGATTTCTCGGTTTATCTACATCACAGCCTTTAAGTACCGCTGTGTAATATGCAATATACTGCATAGGAACAAGCGCTAACATAGGCATCATAATATCATCCATGTTAGGAAGTGTAACGAGATGATTTGCCACAGCCTTATCATCTTCTGTTCCCTCTCTGCATATCATGGTTACCTTTGCTCCTCTTGCCTTAACCTCTTTAATATTACTCAATGTTTTCTCAAAAAGGTCGCTCTGCGTCGCAATGGCAATAACCGGCATATCGTCTGTTACAAGAGATATTGTTCCGTGCTTTAACTCTCCTGCCGCATATGATTCAGAGTGAATATAAGATATTTCCTTTAATTTAAGTGAGCCTTCCATACTGAGCGCATAGTCAAGTCCTCTTCCGATATATAACAGACTTTCTGCATTTACAAGTCTTGATGCTATAAACTGGCATCTTTCCTTAAGCACAAGAATATCCTGGATTTTATCAGGGACCTTCTGAAGTTCTGCCGTAAGCTCCATACATTTTTCCTTTGAAATGGCACCTTTCGCATATGCAAGTTCAAACGCAAGAAGATACATTACGGAAAGCTGTACTGCGTATGCTTTAGTAGATGCTACTGATATTTCAGGACCTGCATGAGTATATACTACCACATCTGATTCTCTCGCTATCGAAGAACCTTTAACATTTACAACCGACATGGTTGTGGCTCCTTTTTCTTTTGCCAGTTTCAAAGCTGCCAGAGTATCTGCCGTCTCTCCTGACTGTGAAATAAGTATTACTAAATCTTTATCTGTTATTATAGGATTCCTGTATCTGAATTCCGACGCAATATCAACCGTAACTTCTATTCCCGCAATTTTTTCTATAACATATTTTCCGATAAGTCCGGCATGCATGGCTGTTCCGCAGGCAACTATATAAATACGGTTATAATCCCTAAGCATCTCCTTAGTCATACCACTCTCTTCAAGATAAGGCATTCCCTCAGATATTCTCGGTGCTATTGTAGTTCTTATTGCCGTAGGCTGTTCATTTATCTCCTTTAGCATGAAATGTTCATATCCGCCCTTTTCAGCTGCATCAAGATCCCAGTCTGCCACATTTACTTCCTTCTTTACAGGATTTTTGTGAATATCGCATACATCAACCCCATTAACAGAAAGTGTTGCTATCTCGTTTGGTTCAAGAAGATAATAATTTCTTGTATATTTAAGTATAGCTGGTACATCAGATGCTATAAAGTTTCCATCCTCACCCAGTCCTATTATAAGCGGACTATCCTTTCTGACTGCATATACTTTATCAGGAAAATCCCTGAAAAGTATTCCCATGGCATAAGAACCTCTTATTTCTTTTATTACATGGGCTATGGCATCAACCGGATTTCCCTCATAATAATAATCTAAAAGTTTGGCAACCGTCTCTGTATCCGTCTCACTTACAAAACTATAACCCTGATCTATGAGAAATTCTTTGATTTCCCTGTAATTTTCAATAATTCCGTTGTGAACTATGGACACTCTCTTATTTCCATGTGGATGTGAATTTATATCCGACGGTTCTCCATGTGTAGCCCATCTTGTATGTCCGATACCACATGTTCCATGAGGTTTTCCTTCCTCTCCCATCTTTTTTTCAAGGTCTGCAAGTCTTCCTTTAGACTTTTTTACCTCTATCTGTCCATCACACATTACCGCTATACCGGCAGAATCATAACCTCTGTATTCCAGTTTCGATAATCCGTCTATAAGTAAATCCACACAGTCATTTTTGCCTGTATAACCAACTATTCCGCACATATAAATCCTCCATTTCGAATACGCAATTATTTATAATTCTTTGATACCATGTCATATTTTTCCCGTAATTGTGCCTGATTCTGCATTACAATTACATTTCTGGTACGTCTGGCAACAAACACCGCCAGCTTATTCATATATTCCTGCGATGTAATAGTTCCCTCTGCAACGTAGGTTAAGCCCTTCTCCCAGCTTGCCGTAAGTTCAGGATTAAGCAGTTGTCCTATAGATGAATCCACAACTTCATACACCATCTCACCTTTCTGGGTCGGTGTAATTACCTGGGTTTTCCTGTTCAGCGCAATATATTTTATATTAACAAGCTTTTTTAATATTTCTGCCCTTGTGGCACTTGTACCAATGCCGCTTCCCTTTATCTGTGCCCTTAACTCTTCATCTTCAATAAGCTGTCCGGCATTCTCCATCGCTAAAATCATTGAACCTGAATTGTATCTCTTTGGCGGAGAAGTCTCTCCGTCTTTGATTGCAAAATCATTACAGATAAGTGTATCACCTTTTTTTATTTTTTTCAACACATCAGATGACACACTGCCACCATTTCCCTGGGAATCATTATCATTATCCACTTTCTTTTTTGAAAATGAATAATTAGTAACCTTTAAATAGCCTTCTTTTAACAGGTATTTTTCTGATGCAAGAAAGTTTTCTGTATATTTTTTTTCTGACTTTTCTGTAGCCTTTGATAATTTCAGCACACATTTCTGGTATTCTGCAGGAGGATAGAATATAGCTATAAACCTTCTGCATATAACCTCATACACCTTAACAGACACAGAACTAAGCTTTCCTATTCCTCCGATTCCCTGTCCCGTAGGAATAATTGCATAATGGTCCGTTATCTGTTTATCATTCACATATCTGGTTGATGAAATCTTTTTCCAAGCATCACCCACCAGTATCTCCTCAGCATACTCCTTAAGTCCGGGAATATTTTTAAGCCCCGATATATTTCTGTTTATCTGCTTTGCAACTGCAGTTGACAACACTCTGGCATCCGTTCTCGGATATGTTACCAGCTTATTTTCATACAGTTCCTGAACAATCTTTAAAGTTTCATCCGGACTTATTTTAAATAATTTTGAACATTCATTTTGCAGTTCCGCAAGGTTGAAGAGAAGCGGGGGATTTTTTTTCTCTTTCTTTTTCTCTATGCTATCTACATTAAACAGCGGCGGTTTTTCTCTGCTGCAGCTTTCTATCAGTTCTTCAGCCTTTTCTCTTTTTAAGAATCCACTGTCTTTATATACATATGGTGTGCCAAAATATGCAGACTTCTCGCCTACTCTCCATTCAGCCTCCACTTCGCCTTCATTTCCATCTTTTATGCCAAATCTGCCTGACACCTTGTAAAACGGTGTCTTTACAAATGCACGTATCTCCCGTTCCCTTCTGACAACCATTCCAAGAACACAGGTCATAACTCTTCCGACAGATATTACTGTTCTGTCCTCTCTTAAATAATTTGATATGCTTCTTCCATATTTAAGTGTCAGGGCTCTTGAAAAATTTATACCCATAAGATAGTCTTCTTTTGCCCTCAGATATGCTGCATCTGATAAGTTATCATATTCAGACAGATCTTTAGCTTCCCTGATTCCTCTTAAAATCTCTTCCTCTGTCTGGGAGTCTATCCATACCCTTTTTCTTTTCTTGCCCTTAACACCTGCCATCTGCTCAACCAGTCTGTAAATATATTCTCCTTCACGTCCTGAATCGGTACAGACATATATGGTATCCACATCTTCTCTTGTAAGTAACCGCTTCACTATTTCAAACTGCTTTTTCACTCCGTTTATAACTTCGTACTTGAAATCAACAGGAAGAAACGGTAACGTTTCTAATGACCATTTCTTAAATTTTTCATCGTATTTTTCCGGATAACTCATAGTTATAAGATGACCTACACACCATGTCACTATTGCATCTTCTGATTCTATGTATCCGTCCTGCCTTCTTCCATTAAGCTTCAATGCTTTGGAAAATTCCTGTGCAACACTTGGCTTTTCCGCTATATATACTGATTTTGCCATTTTATTCCTCAATATTTTTCATTAATTTTGCTAATCAGTGTCTTGATTTTATCTGCACTCATTGGTTTTCCCAAATAAAATCCCTGAATATTATCGCAATTCATTTTCTTTAAATACTCGTACTGTTCCTTTGTCTCGACACCTTCAGCCACCGTTTCAAGTCCGAGCTTTTTCACCATCTTTATCACTGCATCAGTGATTATTCCCGTAGACGGGTCCGTAAGCATTGTATCCACAAATGCCTTATCTATCTTTAACGTATCTATAGGAATATCCTTCAAATATGAAAGAGATGAGTATCCTGTTCCAAAGTCATCAAGCGATATCTTAAATCCTCTCTTTCTCAATCTCGAAAGTACATCAATGGTTTTATCAAAGTTTTCAATGAAAACTGACTCTGTTATCTCAATCTCTATATCTGACGGTAAAACATTTTTGCTGTTTACATACTCTATTAAAATATCAGAGAAATTATTCTCCTTTAACTGAATGGCTGAAATGTTAATAGCCATCATGCCATTATAACCATAATTCATCTTCCAGTCAACAAAATCATCCAATGCCTGACGTATTACCCACTGGCCTATATCTACTATACAACCGTTTTTCTCGGCCATCGGTATAAAATCTCCCGGATTTATCAGTTCATCTTCGCTTACTTTCCATCTGATAAGTGCCTCAACACCTCTCAATTCATTTTTATCAGCATAATACTGAGGCTGATAATATAATACAAAATCAAGCTTTTCTACTGCTGCCTTTAATTTTTTCTCAAGTTTGACATTCTTTAAGAATTTTCTTAACATTGATTCCTCAAACACGCTTACCGAATTTTTGCCGTTTTTCTTTACATTGTACATGGCTATATCCGCACATTTTATCAAATCGTTAGCATTAAGTCCTCCAACAGGATATGTAGCGATTCCGGCACTTATGGTAACGTATATGTCACTACACTCCTTAATTTTAAAAGGTGACATGAGTTTTATTTTCAAATCATTGTATATTTCCATTATCTCATCTTCACCGGATGCATCATATAATGCAATGGCAAATTCATCATTGCTGAATCTTCCGATTTTTACAGTCGGTGACGAATACTCAAGAAGCAGCTTCGCAAACATGATAAGAAGCTCATCACCTTTTTCATATCCTACAGTATCATTGATAAAATTGTAGTTATCAATATCTATGTACATGACCTGAATTCTGTTAAATCCACCATTTATAGCCTTTAATATTTCTTTATCCAGACGCTTAATAAAATAATTTCTGTTATAAACACCTGTATCGGCGTCAAAATATGCCATGTACTCTAATTCAATCTGTTTTTCCTTATCAGAGGTTATATCATGAAAAAAACAGAATTTTTCAACAAGCACTCCGTCCTTATCATATCTGTTGGTTCCTGAATGTGAAATCCATGTTTTCCCATCACATATCCTATATTCTATCTCATAATTTTTCTCCTGCTTTCCAAGAATCCTCTCTATCTTATCCACAAATTTTTTTCGGTCATCCTCGTACACCAGATTAAGAAAACCGCTCTCATCGTTTTCCATTCCTTTTTCTATGCCGAAAATCTCTCTCCACCTTGCAGATGCAATAACATACCCGCTCTCATAATTAACATATCTGAATCCCTCATTTGAATCACTGGATATAAATTCATATAATCCGTTATTATTACCTGTTCCCATAGACTCAACCTTTCCCTTAATCCATAGCTGCCTGTTCATCTAATGTATTACTGTATGGAGGAAGGAAATTTGTAATAAAATATTCAGCTTCCTCCATGTTCATACTTTTAACCGCATTTAATGTAGATTCCTGTGCACTTATAAAATCTGTATTTCCCATATTCTTTTCCTCTATACACTTTATAAGTGCCGAAATCTTGTCGGCAGCTTTTACATACCTGTACAACTCTTTATTATTTTCATTTTCATTATATATTTCTTTATAACACTCTCTCAATCCGTCAGGAAGTGCTGTCAAAAGTTTATTGACCGCTGCACTTTCAACATTTTTATACGCCTCTTCTATTCCCGGTTCAAAATATTTTACCGGTGTAGGCATGTCTCCCGTAATTATTTCCGAAGTGTCATGAAACATCGCCATCACCGCTACCTTATCCGCATCAATATTTTTTCCAAAATATGTGTTTCCGATAACAGCAAGACCATGTGCTATTACCGCAGTCTCAAAACTATGCTCCGCTATATTTTCCGTTATCGTGTTACGCATAAGTCCCCAACGGTTTATAAATTTCATTCTTGAAATCATTGCATAAAAGTTTTTATCATTTTTCTTTTCCATATTCATCCCACACTATAACATTTCATCATCCGTTTCATCTCTGCATATTACTATATTCAGATTTCCGTTTCTGCATCTGATTTCATCTATAAATGCCTTCTCATCTGCATCGCTCTTCATCCTGATGGTATATGTAAGTTCATAAAGTGAACCCATATTTGTCGTTCTCACCTTATCAAGTCTCACGCTTTTTGAATATTGTTCAAAAAGGTCATCAAATGCTCCCTGATAGTTCATATTCTCCGGTATCATAATTCTTAATATTTTTGTTTCGGTTCTGACTGAACCATAACCTGTTCTTCTCAATATAAAATATACTGCACCTATAATAGCTGTACACATAATTGCAAAATTGATATATCCGAGTCCTGCTGCAAGTCCCACTGACATTGCAAAAAACACACTTGATATATCCTTTGAATTTCCCGGAAGACTTCTGAATCTTACGAGTGCAAAAGCCCCTGCTATTGAAAATGCTCTGGCTATATTGCTGCCTACAAGCATAATAACAACTGCCACTACAGCGGGTAAAATCACAAGTGAAAATGCAAAATTTGCTGAACATTTTTTATCCTTATCACTGTATATGTAAATAAGGCTGATAACTAACCCCAGAACCAGTGCAACAAGAATCGAAATCGCTGCCGTCTGATATGACACTAACACTCCCTGGTCTGCTGTTGCTGAAAATACTGTATCTAACATAGTATGTCCTCCTGTTTTTTCATTTTTTTCTTTATATAATTTGTATACTCAGTCCCATACTTTGAAAATGAGGTTCTGAATAAACCATTCTCATTTAAAATATTAATAAGCCACAGCGGATATGAATTAACTACTTTTATCTCCATAAGCCACTTATCATTATCAAGAAGATATTCTCCCGTATCATCACTGTCAAGCCTCAGATTCTCTCTTCTTGTTCTGATATTTTTATCAAATGTTATTCTGAGTTCAGGATTATCCTTGCAGAATAATGCCGCCCTGTCATAAGCAAGAAACAGCTTTGGAACTGTCTTATAATGTTTCATAAAATATTCCAGTTCGTTCATAACCTGCCTGTTCATATAATCCTCATATGCCGGCTGCTCGTATGTTGATGCAAACTCATACGCCTCATCAAGCTTTAACACTGTACGCCTTTTATTGACAACACCCTTGTATTTTTTCTTAATCTCTAAGAATACCTTGGTATCGTGCTCTGCCCTTCCATAACTTCTCAGCCTTAATTTTTCTTTATATACTGGTTTTTCTATCGACTTTCTTATAAGCTCATCTGTATCCGTATCATAATATATATTACAGATTGTATAGAATCCGCCCTCTGCACTGAAGCCGTCTTCATACATGTATTCTTTCAACTGTTCCCTTAGCTTTATATATGTTTCATTATTGATCATATATTTATGCTCAACCCTGCTGAATACTTCTATCGCTGCCATACACTTTACCTTTCATGTATCATTATAAATTTTCCTGTCGCAGAATCTTTGTCTCAAACCAGAATGTACTTCCCATTCCCACAGTACTTCTTACTCCATACTTCATATTATGCATTTTTAAGACCTCTTTTGCAATCGAAAGTCCCATTCCTGTTCCTACAATATTCCGCTTTCCACCTGCTCTATAATATCTTCTCCATACATTTTCCTGTTCACTCTCAGGTATTCCTTCACCCGTATCTTCAACTTCTATCCTTACCACATCACCATTTACAATCTGTCTTACAAACACACATCCGTCATTTCCGGTGTAATTTATGGCATTTCCAATCAGATTGTACACAACCTGATATATCTTATATTCATCTGCCTCTACATATATCTGCCTGTCATATTCAAACGAAACCATGTATCCATATGGCTCAACCATCTTACATATCCTGCCAACTACTGAACTTATACTCGCAGTGATATCATACTCATCACTCTCAAGTTCATTCACTCCGGCACTTATTCTTGATGCATCAAGCAGCTCGTTTACAAGTGTGGTAAGCCTGGTGGTTTCATCTATAATAACCTGAATATTCTCAGGTGTATTTTCACCGGGTATATCCCTCATTACCTCTGCATATCCTGCTATCATGGTAAGGGGTGTTCTCAAATCATGGGATACGTTTGCTATAAGTTCTCTTTGGAGTACATCTATTCTTGCCAGTTTTACCGCTGCATGATTAAGCGTATCCGACAATCCTGCTATCTCCTTATAATCTCTTCCTTCAAACGAAACATCATAATTACCCTCTGCAAGTTCATTTGCAGTCACACTTATATTGACTAATGACTTTGTAACTCTCCTTGATATGATAAATGACAGACAAAATGACAGTATAACCATAATAACCGACACATATACAAGCTGCACCCTCAGAGTATGAACCGTGGCCTTTACCGGTGTAATGGCTGATTCCATAAGAACCATGACTTTCCCATTATTACCAGATTTCACGATATTTGAAAATAACACGCTCTCCATGCCTGTTTCAGATGATGCATCAGCAGACCCGCTATAATCCACAGTGACATCCATATCAATATTTTTATCCATAACATTCATTTCATAACAGTTGTTATACTTTTCTGTTTTTTCATATAATTTTCTTATATCTGTTACAGAAAGTGTATGTATGTTACATCCTCTTGTATCCCTTGATGAATATAAAGTCTCTCCACTGTCATTAACAATCATTATGCATACGTCGTATTCGTCAGCCAGTTTATTAATTCTGGCTGAAATATTATTGTCATCAATATTTTTCAATATTTTATTCCGGACAGTACCAAGATCATCTTTTCGTATTTTTTTATAAAAGCTGTCAAGATAAACAGTCTGTAAAAACCACAAAATAACAAGAAGCAATGCGTTAAATAAAATCAGATACCCAAAGAGACTCCATTTAATACTCAGTTTTTCACGCTTCAAATCTGTATCCGACTCCTCTTAATGTTACGAGAAATTTTCTGTATTCTCCCAGATTATTTCTCAAAAGCTTTATATGTGTATCAAGTGTTCTGTCATCTCCAAAATAATCGTATCCCCATACATCATTTATTAATCTGCTTCTTGTGAGTGCTATTCCTCTGTTTTTAACAAAATACTGTAAAAGTTCATATTCTTTCGGAGTCATGCTTACTGCTTTACCGTCTATGGTCACAACCCGTCCCGTAAAATCAATTTTCAGCCCTTCACGCTCATATATTTCATGTACATTCTCATCCGGTTTGTTTCTTGAAATAACTGCTCTTATTCTCATCATAAGCTCTCTCGGTGAAAACGGCTTACCAACATAATCATCAATCCCCATCTCAAATCCGTGTATTTTATCGTATTCTTCTCCTCTTGCCGATAAAATAATTATCGGGGTCTTTTTTTCTTCCCTGATCTTTTTACATACCGTAAATCCATCCATCTCCGGCATCATAATATCAAGTATTATAAGGTCAAATTCCTCATTTTTACATTTTTGAATGGCTTCAACACCATTTGCTGCCTCTTCCATTTTAAATCCCTCAAATTCCCCATATTTTCTGATAAGTGTTCTTATCTTTTCTTCGTCATCCACAACTAAAATGTTATACATGATTCCGCTCCTCTTTCATATTTTTTACACGATACAACAATTTATAATAGAACTTTTTACTATTTTTATTGAAAAAATCTACAAAATACTATACAATATATACATATTATTAATAACAAATTTATTATATCCGCGAAAGGGGACAATGTCAATGAATATTAAAGATATGAAAGTATTAGTATGCGACGACTCAATACTGTCGCGAAAGAAACTAAAAGACTGCATCATAGCTATTGGTTGCTCTGAAGTATATGAAGCAGCAGACGGTGAAGAAGCAGTAACAAGATTCAAAGAATATCATCCTGACTTAGTTTTTATGGATATCGTAATGCCAAAAAAAGATGGTATTGTAGCCGTAACTGAAATACTTGAGGAAGACAAAAATGCCAAAGTTGTAATGGCATCTTCTGTCGGAACACAGTCATTTTTAAAGGATGCCATCAAAGCCGGTGCCTACGACTTCCTTCAGAAGCCTTTAGACCCTGAACAGGTTAAACGTATAATCAACAACATTTCATCACAAGGGGGTAACTAATTATGTTTACACAGTTTTTTGGAAATTACTTATTAAATGAAAATCTTGTTACTCCTGAACAGCTTATAGATGGTCTTCAGGCTAAAAAGAACACAAGGATGAAACTCGGTGTTCTTGCCATCAATGCCGGATATATGACAGCCGGACAGGTTGAGACCGTACATATGAAACAGAGTACAATGGACAAGCGTTTTGGTGATATTGCCGTTGAATGTGGATTTGTTACATCTGAACAGATTGATGAACTGTTAAACCAGCAGCCACAGGGTTATCTTCTTCTCGGTCAGGCATTTGTGGATAAAGGTTATATGACAAACGCACAGTTTGAGGATGCAATCCGTACATATAAAGAAAAATATTCTTTAACAGATGAAGATTTAAATGAAGGCGAAGACGGAAAATCTTCTGTAATGGTAGATTCACTTATCGATCTTTCATCAACATCAAATCCTGATCTATACAAAGAATATATTATTCTCCTTATGAATAATCTTATTCGTTTTACAGGTGATGATTACACTCCTTTAAAACCTGAATTTAACCTTTCAGACAATTCAGAGCTTTACATAACAGTACAGGGAATAAACAACGGATTTGACGTTGATACTGCTCTCGTTGCTGATGAGGAAACTCTTATACAGTTTGCAAGCCGTTATGCCGATGAATCATTTACTGAAATGGATGAATATGTTGATGCTTCTGCATGTGATTTTATGAACCTGCACAACGGACTCTTTACTGTTAATATGTCCAATGAAAAAGAACTTGAATTAAAACTTACACCACCATCTACTAAAAAAGGTATAAATGCTGATGATCATGGAGATGTTATAGTTTTACCTGTACAGTATCCATTCGGAATCGTAAAATTTGTAATCACAAAATAAGCAATATAACAAAAAACAGTACATATCGGTCATAAATCCTGATATGTACTGTTTTTTTATTATTTTTTATGTTTTTCAATCTCCACTACCGTCTCTACCCCAACAGTCATCGGAAACATATCAACCGGTACTGCCCTCTTCATACTGTAACCTCGTTTTGTAATATAGGAAAGATCTCTTGCCAGAGTTTCAGGTTCACAGGATACATATACAACCTTCTCCGGTGACATCTCTATGACAGAATCCATAAATTCTTCCGTACTGCCTGCCCTCGGCGGATCCATAAAGACAACATCGCATTTTTCTCCTGCAGCTGCCATATCTTTCATAAATTTTCCCGCATCCGCTTTAATAAATCTTACATTACCGGCTTTGTTCTGCTTTTTATTAATAATTGCATCCTTTACGGCATCTCCGTTAAGTTCTACACCGACAACTTCCTTTGCATAATCTGCTACCACTATACTTATGGTTCCGATACCGCAATATGCATCTATAACTTTCTCACTTTCTGTCAGCTTTGCATACTCTATTGCTTTTTTATACAAAATTTCCGTCTGAACAGAATTTACCTGATAAAATGATTTTGGTGATATTCTGAACCGTTTTCCGCATAATTCATCTTCTATATATCCTTTTCCGTACAGTACAATATTTCTTTCTCCAAGAACCATACTTGTTCTTTTATCATTTATATTCTGAACAATCGTTGTTATCTCCGGATGCTGTCTTCTAAGTTCTCTGATAAAGTTATTTTTTGAAGGAAAAATATTGGTTCCCGTAACAAGTACAACGAGTATCTGCCCCGTCAGATGTGCAGTTCTGATAAGCACATGTCTTAAAAAACCGTATCCCGTATCCTCATCATACGCCTTAAGCTTAAATGACTTTAACATTTTTCTTATTGTAACAATTATCTCGTCTGCCTTCTCATTTTCAAGATAGCAGTTGTCAAGATTTACAACTCTGTGGCTTTTTTCCTCATATATTCCCGATATAATATTTCCTTTTCTGTCATGTGAAAATGCTGCATGTATTTTATTTCTATAATTATACGGATTGTCCATGCCTATTATTTTATCCACTTTTCCATATTTTGAAATAAGTTTTTCAACACGCCTTTGTTTTTCTGCAAGCTGCTTATCGTAGTCAATGTCAAGCAGCTGACATCCGCCGCATTTTTTTTTGACCGGACATTTTATATTTTTATCTGCCATCTCTAATCTCCGTTTCTAAATGATTTATAACATTAATTTATCTGGTTTTTCTGTTTACATACATAGCCTTATATTTTGAATACACTATGGTCTGGTCATGATACAGTCCGTAGTATCCTGACATCAGATAGCTGACGGCAATCGCCACCATAAAATATCCGACTCCCCTGTACCCAAACAATTCAAAGCTTATGAGAAGTGATGTTATGGGGCAATTTGTAACTCCGCAAAACAAAGCAATCATGCCGACTGCCGCACACAGTGACGGTGAAATTCCAAGTATGTGTCCTGCTATACACCCGAAAGTTGCACCTATAAAAAATGACGGCACTATCTCTCCACCTTTAAATCCTGCTTCAAGCGTAAGTGCAGTAAGAATCATTTTTAATAAAAAAGCAAACGGATTCACCTCACCTGCTATCGCTCTCTCTATTACAGGTATGCCGGCTCCCATATAATCATCAGTTCCTAATATTAACATTATAAGTGCTATCGCAGCTCCTGCAACTATAATTCTCACATAAGGGTTTTCTAAATATTTCCGGTATAAATCCCCGACTCCGTGAAGCATCATACAGAACAATACACTAAGTGCCGCACATGCCAACGCTATAATAATGATTTTAACACTGTTTTCCAGAGTCATGTCAGGAATATATTTTATCTTAAAGCTCTCCGGATTTATTCCCATATCTGCCGCAAAGTTTGATGCAATAAGTGCCGAAAAAACACACGGTACCAACGCTGCATAATACATAACCCCCACACTTACAACTTCCATGGCAAATATCGACGCTGCCATCGGTGTACCAAAAAGTGCCGAAAACGCTGCGCTCATTCCACACATTATAACTACATGCTGGTCCTGTTCATCAAGCCCCAGCACATCTGCAATCTTACTTCCTATACTTCCGCCAAGCTGCAAAGCCGCACCCTCTCGTCCCGCAGAACCACCAAATAAATGGGTAATAACCGTAGATATAAATATGAGTGGCGCCATTTTAAATTCAAGCCTGCCATTGGCATGAATGGTTGATAACACCAGATTGGTACCCTTGTTATTTGAATAATTAAATATTTTATATAAAAACACTATAAAACATCCTGCAAGCGGCAACAAAAATACTATATAACTGTGACTGTCCCTGAAATCCGTCACCCATGTAAGGCACATTGAAAACATAATACTAAACAGCCCGACTATAACTCCTGTTATAACCGCAATGCAAACCCATTTAAGGAACGTTTTAAGGTTTGCAAATATTCTTTTTGCATAACTTTTTATACTTTCCATCAGTATATCCTCCGATACGTGTTCTTCAAAACTTTCTTTTCTATTCTAAAAAATTTTCACACCCACGTATTTTATCATAATCTGTATAAATATGTCAAAAAATTATACACCGGAAAATAGCACCATGGTCTAAGAACTTAAGCCATGATGCTATTAAAAGACATGATTAATTATATGTAGTTTATGATGTTAATTCAGTCAATTTTTCCTTTATCTCTTTTATCTTTATCTCTGAGTAATTCTTTCTCTTAAGACCCTCTCCAAAAAACTGACTTTTATTTGCTTCGTAAATATCCTTGAATTCCTGAAGCTCATCTTTAAGTTCCTGAACTCTCTTTACTTTCTTCTCATACTCTTCGCGTTCACCCGGAGTCATTTCATCTACGTTAAGTTCCTCAAGCTCATATTCCGGCTCAGATTCTTCAGAAATAACTGCTTCCGGTGTACCCTGTGTATCTAAGGATACTTCAACGCCAAGTTCTACGAGTTTTTCTTTTATCTCTTTTATCTTTGCTTCTGAATAATTCTTTTTTCTTAAGCCTTCCCCAAGAAATTTATTTTTGTTTGCCTCAAAAATTTCCTCAAATTCAGCAAGCTCATTTTTAAGCTCCTCAATGCGTTCCTGTTTCTTTTCATTTTCCATCTCTTCAAGGTTCTCTGAAGCAGCAGACACTATAACCTGTCCACTGTTGTCATCTGAAAGAAAATCATCATCCGCATCGATGCCAATATCCATAGAACCTACAATTGGCGGCGGCATAACAGGTTCATCGTCAAGAAAATCGATATCATCTTCAACTGCCTTCTCTTCATCTATAGAACTAATCTGTTCTTCCGGCTCTTTATATGTATCTTCACCTACAGTGTCTTCAACTTTCTCAACCTCATCTGTGTCTGTCATGATATCGCTCTCATATGTATCTGTAGAATCAGCAAATATATCTGTCTGTGTATTATCCTTTACACTGTCTACAGTCTCCTCAACGACTTCATCAACTTTCTCTTCTTCAATATGCGATTCTTCCACATCAGCAAATCCTGATACATCCACTGCCGCTACCGATTCACTTGTGTATGATATTTTATCATCACTGTCATCCTCCACCGGTGCACCTGAAATCTTATTTATCAATCTCTGTTTTGGATGTTTTATTCCACAAAATTCGCATATGGCAAACTCACCGCTTACATCCATAGTTAATGTATTACCACAAATGTCGCATTGCATTACTGCCATCTTATATTTCCTCCTTGTATCCAAACTTAAAACAAACTATCTGTTTTTTTATCATTTTTTACTGCATCTGTCTCATCGAGCTTGATTAAAAGTCTCTCTTTTGTATGCTTCATTCCACATACATCACATGTAGCAGCCTCTCCATCCATTTCCATTGTTAAACTTCCACCGCAAATATCACATTTTAATAATGCCATTTTCTAATACCTCCAACTTTTAATTTTATATTACTATTTTACAACTTTAATAAATAAAATTCAACAAGTTTTTCCATTTATTAGATGCATTTTTTATTATTTTTTACTAAGATTTAAGTATCAAAAGCCCCTACGGGGGCTAGCCAACACAAGTATGTGCATTTGCAAGCTAGCTTGCAATATCACATATTGTGTTTGGCTGGTGCGTAGCACCCTTTTGACACCTCAATCTTATTAAACAATCGTGATTTTATTTATTATATCAAGGATATCTGCCGGATGTACCGCAATATAATCTGCACCTGCCCTGTTAAGTTCCTGAATGTCGCCATAGCCATACAGCACTCCTATGGATTTTATATTATTCTGTTTTGCCCCATGTATGTCATGCATCCGGTCTCCAACCATAATCACTTCATTATATTCACTCTCCTGTATCCCGATGCTTTCCATTGCATATTTTATTATCTCACTCTTCTCTACCATTTTTTCATTCATGGTTGCACCATATACACCACACAAATATCGGTCTAATCTAAAATGTTCTGTTATCATTTTTGCATATTTTTCCGGCTTTGAGGTTGCAATGGCAGTTTTCATATTCTTTTTACTAAGTTCTTTTAGAAGTTCCTCCACTCCGGGATACACAACATTCTCAAATATTCCTTTTTCTTCAAAATATACTCTGTAGAGTCTTAGCCCCTCCTGTGCCTCTTTTTCATTCATGCCTGCATATTTCATCATAGACTGTATTAGCGGTGGTCCTATGAATTTTTTAAGTGTGCTTTCCTCCAAAGGCGGAATATTCATCTTCTCAAGCGCATATTTAACAGAATTAATTATTCCCGTTCCTGATTCTGTGATTGTTCCGTCAAGATCAAATAAAATATATTTCATACGTCATGCTCCTATATGTCACTGTCTGCCATTAATTCTTCTCTGTATTCTTTACCATTCATACTTATCCTCATTTCCGAGGACACTATATGCCGCAACACGATTTACAATTTTCTCCGTTGTATCTAATCTTACTTATGATACGGTTCTCCATTCATTATTCTGAATGCCCTGTATATCTGTTCAAGTAATATCACGCGCATAAGCTGATGCGGAAATGTCATCTTTGAAAAGCTCAGCTTTTCATCCGCTCTTACACTTACTGACTTGTGAAGTCCCAATGAACCTCCTATTACAAACACAATATTACTTACACCGTTTACAAACAGCTTCTGCATATCTCCTGAAAGTTCCACTGAATCTTTCATTTTTCCGTTAATCTCCAATGTTATCACATATGAATCTTCCCTTATATTTTTCAATATCCTTTCAGCCTCGGTTTCCTTTATTTTATCTTCCATATTTTCAGAAGCATTATCCGGCGTTTTCTCATCTGCCACTTCTATTATCTCGAGCTTACAATATCTGCCAAGTCTTTTTCTGTACTCATCTATGGCCATGGTAAAAAACTTTTCTTTTATTTTTCCGACGCATACTACTGTTATCTTCACGCTGCCACTCCCTTAACATTTATTGACATTTTTTGCTTGTTTCACATTTAATAGTATTATATAATCTTATAAGCGTCAATAAAATTTTATCCGAAAGGAAGGTTATATTATGTCTGATCAGAATATAAATAATGACAATTCCCATACTAAAGCATTTGTCAAATCTTCTGAAAAATATGAGGATTTGAACAGTTCAGGAATCACTCTTGTCTTCACGGCAATACTGGGGTACATTTTTATGATATTAAAAACTCTCGATGTTATCCCTCTACACTTTGAAGGAGTTTCCATATTTCTGTTTTATATTGTAATGGGCGGAATGTTCACGGCATTTCTTGTAATCGGTATTCTTTCTCTTAAGAAAGCCCGCCATGTAAAAGCCGGAATTTCCAAAGAAGAAAATACAGAAGCCGATATCATCAGATATTTCACCGATAATTATTCTTCACAGTCTATAGACGATGCCATCGGTGCAGCTTCACTCTCTGAAGGCGATTTGTATTATAAAAGATATGATTATCTTAAATCAGATATCAACAGTAAATTCCCCGATGTAGATGATTCATTTGCTGAACATCTGATAGAAGAAATATACGAAAAGATTTTTGAATAACTACAAAAAATAACAACCGCAAAAATGCAGTTGTTATTTTTTTTGTTACTTATTTGATAAAAATTCATGTATACCCTTTGCTCCGGCTTTTCCTGCCTCCATGGCAAGAATAACTGTAGCTGCACCTGTAACGGCATCTCCACCGGCATATACGCCTTCTTTAGTTGTCTTACCTGTCTCGTCAGCAACTATACATTTTCTTCTGTCTGTATCAAGTCCTACAGTTGTTGAAGAAATAAGAGGGTTAGGTGATGTACCGAGTGACATGATAACTGTATCAACTTCAATATCAAACTCTGAACCGGCTACCTCTACAGGTTTTCTTCTTCCTGATGCATCAGGCTCACCAAGTTCCATCTTTATACATCTGAGTCCCTTTACCCAACCATTCTCATCAACGAGAACCTCTGTAGGGTTTGTAAGAAGGTCAAATATGATTCCTTCTTCTTTAGCATGATGAACTTCTTCAGCTCTTGCAGGAAGCTCCGCTTCACTACGTCTGTATACTACATGCACCTCTGCGCCGAGACGCAGTGCTGTTCTTGCAGCATCCATGGCAACATTACCGCCACCTACTACTGCTACCTTCTTACCGGCAACTATAGGTGTATCGTAATCCTCCTTAAATGCTTTCATAAGGTTACTTCTTGTAAGATACTCGTTTGCAGAAAATACTCCGTTTGCATTCTCACCAGGGATACCCATAAATCTAGGAAGACCTGCACCTGAACCGATAAATGCAGCATCAAAACCTTCATCATTTAATAGCTGATCTATTGTTATAGATTTTCCGATAATAACATTTGTCTCTATCTTAACGCCAAGTTTCTTAACGTTCTCTATCTCGCTCTTTACAACTGTCTCTTTTGGAAGACGGAATTCAGGAATACCATATACAAGCACACCGCCTGCCTCATGAAGTGCCTCAAATATTGTAACATCATATCCAAGCTTAGCTAAATCTCCTGCACATGTAAGTCCTGAAGGGCCTGAACCTATAACTGCTACTTTCTTGCCGTTTGGAGCTGCAGGTTTCTCCGGCTCTACTCCGTTTTCTCTTGACCAGTCAGCAACAAATCTCTCAAGCTTACCGATAGAAATCGGCTCACCCTTGATACCACGGATACATTTACCCTCACACTGACTTTCCTGTGGGCAGACACGTCCACATATTGCCGGAAGTGCTGATGATTTACCGATAACTTTGTATGCCTCTTCGATATTTCCATTCTGTACTTCCTGTATAAATCCCGGAATATTGATTGATACCGGACATCCCTTTACACACTGTGGATTTTTACATTTAAGACATCTCTCAGCCTCTGTTTTTGCTTCTTCTTCATTATATCCAAGACAAACTTCTTCAAAGTTTGTAGCTCTTACCTTAGGATCCTGTTCTCTTACAGGTACTTTCTTTAATACGTCCATTTATGTTTTCTCCTTTTTTTCAATACAATTCCATATTTTTAGCTGCACTGACCACATCCGCCGTGATGTGTATCGCCTTCTTTGAGCTTTAACATGGCTCTGCCTTCCTCTGTCTTATACATCTGCTGCCTCTTCATAGCCTGATCAAAATCAACCTTATGTCCGTCAAACTCAGGTCCGTCAACACATGCAAACTTTATCTCATCTCCTACGGCTACACGACAGGCACCACACATACCCGTACCGTCAACCATGATAGGGTTAAGACTTACGATTGTAGGAATACCAAGTTCTTTAGTGAGAAGTGCTGTAAACTTCATCATTATCATTGGTCCTATAACAACACATCTGTCATATTTCTTACCCTGATTATTTACAAGTTCCTTTATGGCATCCGTACCCATTCCTTTAAGACCATATGAACCGTCATCTGTCGCAATAGTTACATTTCCGACTTTTCTCATATCATCCTCAAGAATAATAAGGTCTTTTGTCTTAGCACATATTATAACGTCTGCCTCTATTCCATGTTCATGCAGCCACTTAACCTGTGGGTATACAGGAGCTGTTCCAACTCCACCGGCTACAAATAGAATTTTCTCATTTTTTACTTTTTCAAAATTTTCTTTCTCAACTAACTCTGACGGTACTCCCAATGGTCCCGTAAAGTCTCTGAAGCTGTCTCCCGCCTTTAAAGCAGCCATTTTCTGTGTAGATGCACCGACTGTCTGGAAAACAATTGTCACTATTCCCTTTTCTCTGTTATAATCGCAGATTGTCAAAGGAATTCTCTCTCCCTTCTCATCCATCTTTACGATTACAAACTGTCCCGGAAGACAATATTCTGCAACTCTGGGTGCTTCCACATCCATTAAATAAATGTTAGCAGCTAACTCTTCTGCTTTTAATATCTTGTACATAATTCCTCTTTCTCCCTTCTATTTTGCAATTTCATATATGCCCCTGTCATTTGTTGTAACACTTACTATTACTCCTGTAACAGTACCCACTCCGAAGGTTTCCCCTGATGATGCTCTTATAAGATAATATTCATTACCTTCCATTACCTGAACACCTACATAAGAAAACTCAACTATTCCTCCAGTTGCAGTGTTTCCCTCACTGTCAATAATAAATCCACTGGAAATTAAATTTGTCTTAAGGCTGTCTAAAGCCTGACTGTATGTGTAAGTTCTATCCACATTAAGCTCATATATTTTCTGCGTGACAGAACTAGAAACACCCTGTTCATTAACAACTATTACTGAAAAAACATTTTTTCCAACTGGCATGTCTATAGGACCCGTGTACTTCTCCGAACCCTCTGTCGGTATTGACCCATTCTCTCCTAATGTGTAATATGCCGTACATTTTTCAGGCACAAGCACTTCTATCTGTTTTACTGATGTATATACTCCGCTGTCCGGTGTTACGGTCGGTGCCGTAAGTGTAGACAGTTTTATCTCAAATTCTTTGGTCACTACCGTGCTTGAGATACCCTTTTCATTTACGGATATCGCCTTCACCACTGTCGTTCCCTCTTTGTCAATCTGAAAACTGTCCGTGTACTCCGTCGATGCAGTTGTCGGTTCGGTACCGTCGGTTGTGTAATACATCTTATATCCATTGTTATTACTGAGTGTTATATAGATATACTGATCATATGTTCCTGACTCATAATTAAATTCAGGGCCGAGAAATGAATACTCTGTAAGCTGGGAAGCTATGTCTGTTCCTGCCACTGACTTTAACAGTGTATCCATCTCGGATACCATTCCGTTTTTATCATATAAACGTAACAGTTCCTCATAATAATCTATATTATCCGGTTCTACATTTATAAGTTCCTTGATAACATCTATCTGCTGCATGTCCATGCCGTCTATCTTCTTGTATGCATCCCATAATGATGTAAGAACTTTCTTTAGCGAACTCTTGTCACTTGCAAGATCATGTGCCTTTACATACTCATTTACGGCATTGGTATAATCACCATCATTATAATATTTCATTCCTTTATCATAGGCAGTCTTAAATGCTGTACTCTTATTACCTGATGTCGGCCAGAATATGGCAGCGGCAGCAAGAACTATCACCACAAATATGGCAATTATTGCACACGTAACTTTAACCTTAAACATTTTTCTCTCATTACGTGCCATAATCTCTTCTTCATTTAATCTTTTCTTTCTGCTCTTCTTCACCATTTCAGTTCTGTCAACCGTGTAACCGGATTCATCATCATTATCCTTCATACTCTTCTGTATATTGGCACGATTAATCTCTTCTTCAAGGTCATCATCGAGCTGAATGGGTTTAAATCCACTTAATGTGTCATATTTATCTGAATTGTCCTCAAGTCCCGTGTCGTAATAATAAGCACTGTGCGAATTACCTGACTGACTCTCTTCTTCCTTTATCTCCTCAAGAAGTTCACCTACATTATTTGCCAGTTCTTCTTCTATAATATTCAAATCCGGAACTATCTGTATGGGCGTTCCGCATTTGAGGCAAAAAGCCTGATTTTCATTACACTCTTCACCACATTTACTGCATTTCATATAAGAATCTCCTATCCGATTAATTTTTTCACCCAAAATAACACATTATAATATATCATAATATGAATTTTAACGCAACATAAAAAACGGCAGAACTCCAATACCTGAAATTCTGCCATCTTTCTTATTATTTATTTGTTCATTGTTCTTACAACAACTGTACAGTAAAGTACTTTTCCATTAACTTTTGCAGCTATAGTTGTTTTGCCTGCCATTCTTCCGACAACAGTGCCGTTTTGTGACACAGTTGCCACTCTCTTATTATTTGAATACCACTTAATAGTTCCCGTGGCTCCAAATACATCCAAATCATAGCTGTCATACTGCTCTAATGTTATATATGTGGCATTAAGTGCCAGCACTATTACATCACATGAACTTTCAAGTCCCGTATCTGTAGATATTGCATAAATCGTAGCCAATCCCTGACCTTTTGATGTTACCACACCGTTTGAATCAACAGTTGCCACTGATTCATCACTTGAATACCATGCAATACTCTCTGTTGTATTCGACGGTTTTACCCTTACGGATAATCTTCTTGTCTGTCCCGGAAGCATCGTTACACTTGATGCACTTATCGCAACAGATGTGGCATTTACTGCCGGTTTTACAACTACATCAACTATTCCTCTTATCTCATTTCCATCAGTGGATTCTGCGTATACACGACAGCTTCCTTTTGATATTGCTGTTATTCCACCATTTAAGTCTACAGTTGCAACATTTGCATCTGTAGTTTTCCACTGAACTCCCGTGTACGTTGCATCAGCAGGATTTACCGTAGCATTAACACTTGCAGACCTTCCCTCTACCAATGTAAGTTTTGAAGGACTTACTACTATGCTTGAGACAGGCTTAATCACATTCAGCCCTACACTTGCAGTAACTGTGTTTCTATCCATCGCAATAGCTGTTATAGTTGCATAACCATAGCCTACCGCTGTTACATTTCCGCTTTGGTCTACCCTTAACACATTACCATTGCTTGAACTCCACCATACACGTTTATCCGTAGCCGTTGACGGTTTTACCACAGCTTTTAATTTCTTCGTATATCCGAAGCTTATTTCACCTCTGCTACCCTGTCCCGTTATTTTTATGCTTTCAACATATTCTCTGACATTTACGGTGCAGTTTCCTACTATGCCATTTCTTACAGATTTGCAGCTTATCACGGCTTTTCCGCTTGATACAGCCGTAACCGTACCATTTTCATCTATTTTGGCCACTGATGAATCTGATGTGCTCCATTCAACATCCTTAAATGTAGCATCCACCGGTTTGAATATTGGTTTTATTTTTTTAGAATCTCCCTTTGTTATATCTATACTCCTAGGATTAAATGATATACGTCTTAAAGGTTTCTCAACAATCATTGTGTATTTGTCATATAATCCACTTCCGTCAGATGCATACGCATATATTGTGACTTTACCGTATCCTCTTGCCTTGGCAATTCCTTTTGAGTTTACACTCATTATATTCGGATTGCCTGATTTCCATCTTATCTTTGGATTTGTGGCAGTTTCCGGTAATACTTCAGCTTTAAGCGAGAGCACATCTCCCTTATTTACATATTCCTGTCCGCCTGACATCTTGACAGATGTAACAAATTCCTGAACTGTTACAAGACAACTTGCCGTAAGACCTCTCTCTTCCGTCTTTGCAACTATCACAGTCTGTCCACCCTTAAGTCCTGTAACAACTCCGTTTTCATCTACAGTTGCCACATCAGGACTGCTTGATGAGAATATAACATTTCTGTTTTCTGCATCTGCAGGCTTCACATTCGGAGTAAGTGCAAACTGGTCATCCTTCATTATGGTTCTTCTTGTGGCATTTAATGTTATACCGGTTATCGCCTGTGTGACAGTAAGCGTACATTTTGCTGTAAGTCCGCTGTCCTCACTTGTAGCTACTATGGTACATGTTCCCGGTGTAATCGCAGTTATCATTCCTGTGTTTTCATCCACTGTTGCTATCTCTGCATCAGATGTACTCCACTTTATTACCTTATTGTCAGCATTTGCAGGCAGTGCAGTTGCATTAAGCCATGCCGTCGCTCCTTTTCTGACTGACAGTTCAGTGTTACTGATGGTAACAAGTGTAACCGGCTGGTATACCTTAACATTACACATTGCTGTTATTCCACCATCATTTGTTCTTACAAGTACTGTAGCCATACCTGCACTCTTGGCAGTAACAAGACCGTTTCCATCAACAGTGACAACCGATGTATCGCTTGATTCCCATTTTACGGATTTATCTGATGCATCCACCGGCAATACTTCTGCTGAAAGTCTGAATGTGTCATCTATCTTCATTTTTATGTCTGTATAATCAAGTGTAACGCTTGATACAGGTCTGAGTACCTCTATCTGACATGTGGCAATAAATCCACCGTCTTTGGATTTTGCAATAACTGTAGCATCACCCGGTGCCACATATGTAATAAGTCCGGTATCATCCACCTTCACTATACTTCCGTCTGAAGGAGATGCTGACCATTCTATCTCTGTATTTACACCCGGTCCTGCCGGCATCACTGTAGCTGTAAGCTGATGTGTACCCGCATTTAAGCTCTCTCTTATCTTAGTTTCGCTAAGTGAAATTCCGGTAACAGGAACTCTTACGCTTACATCACATGATGCAACTTTTATTCCATCTTCTGTTATAACCCATATTACGGCATTTCCTCCGCCTACCGCTTTAACAATTCCATTTTCATCTACAGTCGCAACTGAATTATCACTTGATTCCCACTTGACCTTGCGGTTATCAGGAAGCTCCGGTGTAAATGTAATGGTCAGAGGATATGAATCTCCCCTGTCTATCTGTACTGATGTAGGATACACGCTTATATCCTGTACAGGTTCCGTAACGGTTATGATACATTTTGCAGTTTTATTTATACCATTGACGGTCTGTGTAGCAGTAACTGTTGCAGTTCCTTTCTTTAAACCGGTCACTGTAACTGAATACGGATCATCCTTTGATGTTGCTATAGACACTATATTATTGTCTGCCGTTTCCCACTTAACACTTGCAGTATTGTCTGTAACAAGTGCCCCAAGTTCAACTGATTCTCCCGCCTGTATGGTTATGTCAGATTTACTGATCGCAAATGCATCTATTACTGTAACAAGTACCTGTGCATACTGTGGTGTACTTGTTCCAAATATGTTTTTGTTTACAACTGTTGCATATACGAGGGCACTTCCGCTTCTCTTAGCCGTTATAGTACCGTCCTGGGTTATTTCTATAACAGATGTATCATTTGAATTCCAGCTTACCTGTCCTGCATATTTATCATCTATATTTGTCTTTAATGTAGCTGTATCTCCAACATTTAAGACCGGTGTACTTGTTATGGCAAACGGAACCTCCACATCAACACTTCTTGCCGGATTCGGAAGTTTTCCATACCATGCATCCGTCTTATCTAATGACATTACATATACTTTTGTTTTACCTGCACTTATACCGGTGATAGTTCCTTCATTATCCACATCTGCAATATCAGAATTATCACTCTGATAATATATCGAAGAAGCATTGACTGCATTTGTCAGTAATTTATGCTTTTCCTTATATTCAACAGTCACAGGAATATCTGTCTCTGTTATTCTTGCATTTACTACAACCCTGCATGAATCCTTCTGTCCGTCAGAAGACTGTGCCGTTATAGTGGCTGCACCCGCACCTGTAAGTGTAATCACTCCTCCGCCGGTACCTCCATTTGCCACTTTGGCAACCGTCTCATCAGATGATGTAAATATTACATCGTTCGTAGATGTAGTATAGATATCACTTACGACATCTGAATCCTCATATGGATTCTGTGGCGGATTTGTAATCTCAAACTTTACAACTACCTTTCTCTCCGCTTTTGCCGTAAGAGTGGTAACGGTACCGTCACTTCCCGTAATATTCTTTGTATACGTTGCTGTAACTGTTACGGTTCCGGCACTTACAGGTGTAAGCATAACCTGTGACACGGTATTTCCATTCATACTCTGTGGAGTAATTTTTACAACAGACGGATCTGAAGACTGCCAGTTTATTACTGAATCTGCATTAAGTTCTTCTGCAGTACCGGCTTCATTGTCTCCGTCAAAAGCACTTGCAGACCATATCTCAGGCTGCGAACCCACCTTCCACGTTCCGTCAGTCAGCATATTTCCGGTGATAACCACCTTAAGGCTGTCCGCCGTCGCATACCGGAATACCGCAAATACACCTGCAAATATTACAAATAAAGCTAACAATAATTTTTGGTATACTTTTAATTTCTTCATAAAAATCCTCATTTCTGAGCGATTTATCGCACACTGTTTTAATTATTTTCCATCATACTTTATTACTGAACTTACATTGTAGCCTTCAAGTTTTTCACGTCCTTTAAGGCCTGCAAGTTCCATCAGGAAACATATGCCGACAACTTCTCCTCCAAGTCCCTCAACAAGCTTTATAATAGCTTCAATAGTACCGCCTGTAGCTATAAGATCATCTATTATGACAACTTTCTGTCCCGGCTTTATGGCATCCTTGTGTATTTCTATTGTTGCTGTTCCATACTCAAGCTCATATTCCATGGAAACAGTCTCACATGGCAGCTTTCCTTTTTTTCTTACAGGAACAAATGCTTTCTTCATATTGTATGCTATCGGCATACCGAATATAAATCCTCTTGACTCCGGTCCTATCACTATATCAAAGTCAAGATTCTTAACCTTATCCTGCATTAAATCTATTGCCAGCTGCAAACCCTCTGCATCCTGTAAAACAGTTGTAACATCCCTGAATATTATACCCTCTTCCGGAAAATCCTTTATACTTCTTACGTAATCTTCTATTTTCTTCATTTCTGCCTCCATTATTTCATTTATCATCATTATAACGCTAACTATATATTAGCACAAATACCGCTTTATAACAACTCTAATATTGTTCCTTCCGCGATATTCATTAATTTCAGGATAGTATAAAACAGACAGATTTATACTGTTCTCATTACCGTTTAACGCCTTTTCAGCTTCCTGCTCCCCAAAGGCTTCCCCAAGTTCCTTCACAAACTCATCTCCACTCTTAAAAAGTGTGCCTTCCATAGAAAATCCCTCCTCCCCCATAAGATCCATTCTTATAACATTTCTGTTCTTTCCAAAGATATTTATTTTTAGAACCTTTACATTTTTCTGTGCAAAAACAGGTTTTTCATTTCCTTTGCCAAACGGCTCAAGCAGATCAAGTTCTTTAATCAGCCTGTCTGTTATATAGTTAAATGGCATCGGCACATCTATCCATACTTTTCTGCACAGATCATCCTCTGTTAATGCTGCATTAGTATTAAGTGTATATCTGAGTTCCTCATATTTATCCTCATCAATGGATATGCCCGCAGCCATGGCATGCCCTCCAAACTTCTGAAACAGATGTCTGCATTTTACTAACTCCTCAAACATATTGTATTCTTCAATCGACCTGCCTGACCCCTTTAACCCGTCTTTCACTTTTGTTAGTACAAAAACAGGTTTATTATACTTCTCCCTGATTCTTCCGGCTATTATTCCGACAATGCTTTCATGGCAGTCCTCAAGTTTTACTACAAGCACCCTGTCATTTATCATATCCTTTGTATTTTCTATAACTTCTACCGCCTCATCAAATCCTTCTTCTGTCATTGCCTTTCTCTCGTCATTCAGCTCCTTAAGCTCTTTTGCAATCTCTTTTGCCTCACTCTCAGATTTTGTGTATAAAAGTCTGAATGACTTCTTTGCCGTATCAAGTCTTCCTCCGGCATTAAGACACGGTCCCAGTACAAAGCCTATATGATATGAACTTATCTTTTTTCCTGTAAGCCCTGTCTCCTCGATAAGACTGATTAATCCTCTGTTTGTTGTATGATTTAACATTTTCAAACCTTCAGATGTGATTATTCTGTTTTCATCTTTAAGCTCCACCACATCTCCTATGGTGGCAATTGCTGCCGGCTCCAGATATTTTTCCCATTTTTCCGGACTTTTTCCGTTTTTTTCAAACAATGCCCAGATAAGCTTGTACGCAACACCTGCACCACACATATCCCTAAACGGATAATTATCATCCGGCTGCTTTGGATTAATAACTGCATCTGCCTCCGGAATAATATACTCCGTTTCACCATCATTTTCCACATACAGTATCTCATGATGGTCTGTTACTATTATCTTCATCCCAAGACTTTTGGCATACTCCACCGCCTCAACGGCTGCTATTCCGTTATCACAGGTTACTATAAGATTCACACCATCATCATATGCCCTCTTTATTATATTTACATTTATACCGTAACCGTCATTTATTCTGTCAGGAACATCGAAGTCAACATCAGCTCCTATCTCTTCAAGTCCCTGTACCAATATATTTCCGGAACAGACACCATCTATATCATAATCCCCCACTACCCTTATTTTTTCTTTTTCGGCAATGGACTGATTTATGATGGATACTGCCTTTTCAACATCCTTCATAAGCCACGGCGAATATATACCGCTTTTATCACCATAAAGATATTTTCTTATACTTTCACTGCCTGTGACATCTCTGTTTCTTATTATTCTTGCTACGACCTTATCAATTCCAAATTCTCTGCTTATATTATCAAAGTCTGCTTTTTTAGCATATACCTTCCATTTTTCCATCATTACCTCCATCTCGTATTCACACGGTAATACTTTTATCATAAGCAATTGCGCCGCAAAGCACATTGAAAAACAGGCAGAAAGACCTTTACCCGTCCTTCTGCCTGTTACTATAACCTAATAAATTTTATTTCTCATATTTTTTCTTTGACATTACATACCACAGTGAACCTGTAATGAATACTGATGAATATCCACCACATACAATACCTACCATAATAGGTAATGCAAACTCACGGATAGATGTAACACCCATTATGAAGAGTACGAATACCATAATGAATGTTGTAAATGAAGTATATATACTTCTTGTTAATGTCTGAGTTATACTCTTATTAACAATATCCTTAAGATCTATCGCCCTGCTATTCTTAACCATTGCAAGGTTCTCTCTTATTCTGTCGAAAATAACGATTGTAGCGTTTATTGAGTAACCAAGTATTGTAAGCATACAAGCTATAAATGTTGTTCCTACTGTTGTTCTTGATATAGCATAGAAACCTATAACAATTACAACATCATGGATAAGTGCAATAACCGCACTTGATGCAAACTTAATATCCTTAAATCTGAACCATATATATATAAGCATGCAGATTGTAGCTATGATAACAGCTATAATGGCATTTGTTCTCATTTCGCCACTAATACTTGAACTGATGTTAGTCTCTTCCATCTTCTCATCAGCATTGAACTTATCAACAAGCATCTGCTTGAACTCATCTCTTACGTCAGATTCCATAACCTGTGTCTTTATAACATACTGAGTTGAATCTGTAACCTTCTGACCCTGTATATCATTATTTCCTATGATCTTAGCTATCTCAGGTTTAATTGTATTATTAAACTCATCTATTGAATATTCCTTATCGAATGTAACTGTAGTAGATGTACCACCCTTAAATTCGATACTGTAGTCGAATGCACCTTTTCCTGATGCCGAATTTACTATCATTGCAACAACACCTGCTAAAATAACAACTATTGAGATAGTAAACCATACAACCTTATGTTTAAGGAAATCGATAGTCTTTCTTTCCTTCTGAACACCGTAGCATTTAACACTCTTACATCCCATGTTATACATAAGATATACAAGAAGTTTAGATATAACAAGTGCAGTAAATACCGATAAGATAATACCTATTGCAAGCGTCTGGGCAAATCCTTTTACTGTACCTGAACCCTTCCACATAAGAACCAGTGCAGCGATAATTGTCGTAATGTTACCGTCAATGATTGCTGAAGCAGCTTTCTTAAATCCTGTCTGTATAGATGTATCAACTGCTCTTCCTGCTGCAAGTTCTTCCTTTATTCTGGCATAAATGATTACGTTCGCATCAACCGCCATACCTATAGAAAGGATAATACCTGCAATACCCGGTAATGTAAGTGTAAGATCAAATCCATTAAGTACAAGTAATTCAAATACTGTATAAATTGCAAGTGCGATACTGGCAACTACACCCGGAACACGGTAAACAATTATCATAAATAACATTACGATTGCAAGTCCGATAAGTCCGGCAACAAGGCTTGAACTTATGGCATCATTTCCAAGTTTTGCTCCTACTACCTGTGAACTTACTTCCTTAAGCTGTAATGAAAGCGAACCAATTCTTATTGTAGATGCAAGGTCCTCAGCAGCCTCATATGAACCCATTCCGTTGATGACAGCCTGTCCTGTTGTAATGGCACTCTCAACTGTAGGTGAGCTTATAACCTTCTCGTCGTATATAATAGAAATAGTCTTGCCGACATTTTCTGTAGTTGCTTCTGCAAATTTCTGTTTACCTGAATCAGTAAGCTTTAATTCAACTTCATAATCTGTCGCACCGGTTGTCTTGTCTGAACCGTTTATAGGCTGTGCATCAGCTACATCATCACCGTTTACCCATACTTTATACACAGTTCCGTCAGGTGCTTTATATGCACTGTATTTATCATCTCCGGTAAAACTGCTGTCTGCCTTTGTTGCGAACATGATAGAACCCGGTTTTCCAAGTTCTTCGAGAATCTTCTCTGCATCGTATGCTCCAGGGATATCTACAGTTATTCTGTTATCTCCTACTGTATATACCTCAGACTCTGTACTGTAGTTTGAAACTCTCAGTTCAAGCTTATACTTTGTATCTTCCAACTGTTCCTTAGTAAATTCTTCATCTACTACTTCATAGGTGATACTTACTCCACCCTTTAAGTCAAGTCCAAGAATTATATTCTTGGCTGCACCTGTCTTTTTCTCACCAAAACCAAATCCGGCAAGCAGTCCTAAAGCTACCATACACGCAATGGTCACGATGAAAATGGCCCAACTTTTGCCTTTTCCAAACTTATTCATTTTTTCTCTTTCTCCTTTTTTGATGTTTCTTTATTCGGATTGCTCATGCTCCGCCAATGCTGCCTTTATCATAATAGCACATTCAACTCTTTTTCTTTCCATCTCACAACCGATATCATACGCATCTGTTATCTTTCCATGGAATTTATATGAATTAGCCGCGCATCCTCCACTACAATAAAATTTTGCAAAACATTCTTTGCATTTATCTTTGGCATACACATTACACAACTTGAATTCATCTCTTACGGCTGTATTAGTTATGCCGTCAAACACATTTCCGAGTAGAAATTCTTCCTGCCCCACAAACTGGTGACACGGATAAAGATCACCCCACGGTGTAACCGCAAGATATTCAGTTCCTGAACCGCAACCTGCCATTCTTTTTAATACACATGGTCCCTGCTTGAGATCAATCATAAAATGGAAGAAATTAAATCCTCTGTTTTCTTTATATCTCTTTATATATTCCACTGCGAGTTTATCATACTCTTCAAGAATCTTAGGAATATCTTCTTCCCTGAGTGCATACGGTTCATCCGGATCTGCCACTACCGGCTCAATGGACATCTGTTTAAATCCAAGGTCAGCATATTCTATTACATCATTTGAAAAATCAAGGTTATTCCTTGTGAATGTTCCCCTGATATAATAATTTGTCTGGTTTCTACTTTCCGCAAGTTTCTGGAACTTAGGAACTATAAGGTCATAACTGCCTTTTCCATTTCTGAAAGGTCGCATTTTATCATTTATCTCTTTTCTTCCATCAAGACTCATGACCACATTCGACATTTCCTTATTTACAAATTCCATAACTTCATCATCTAAAAGAACACCGTTTGTCGTAAGTGTGAAACGGAAATTTTTGTCATATTCTTTTTCCTTAGATCGGCCATACCTGACCAGTTCTTTCACGACATCCCAATTCATAAGTGGCTCTCCGCCAAAGAAATCCACCTCAAGATTTCTTCTGTTTCCTGAATTTTCTATAAGGAAATCCAGTGCTTTCTTTCCCACTTCAAGGCTCATGAGTGCTCTTCTTCCATGATATTCTCCTTCCTCTGCAAAACAATATTTGCATGCAAGGTTACAATCATGAGCTATATGAAGACACATAGCCTTTACAACTGTTTTTCTGTTCTTAAAATCTATAACAAGATCTTTATAGGTATCCTCTGTAAACAGTTGTCCTGCCTCTTTGAGTTCTTCTATTTCTTCCAATGCCTCTTCGATATCATTCTCAGAATACACTCCTGACAGTTTTTTCTTAATCGAATCTGCATCATTTTCTTCATAAAGAGCTATAATATCATATACAATATCATCAACAACATGAACTGAACCGCTGTTAACGTCCATAACAATATTGTAGCCATTATTCTTATACTGGTGAATCACTTTACTCAAACTCCTGTCTGCTTTCTTTTCCAAACTTCTTTATAACGCACGATAACAGAGTCAGTATCCCTATAACCAAAGATACCGGCTCTGTTTCCAATGCAAAATAGTAACTGACTATTTATTTTCGCAAGTCTGGTTACCTACTGTACAAGATGTTTTACATGCAGACTGGCATGATGTCTGACATTCGCCACATCCACCCTTCTTTAAAGTATCCTTTAAAGTTCTGCTATTTAATGTCTTAATATGTTTCATCAAAATATCCTCCTTTAGTTTTAACTTGAATCATTATATCATACTCTATAAATAAAGCAAAGTATTTTTTTAACTGAACATACCTCCCAATATTCCCCCAATAATTGAAATTCCTAACGCTATGGCAATATTTGTCTGTCCATCCACCACATTTCCCATAATTAACGAAACTATTACAAGCACTGCAACATATGCTGTACCTATAATAAGTCCCCATATAAGTCTCCTTGACTTTTTCATTTTTCCCGCAATCATTCCTCCGAAGAAAGCAGACAAAAAATATATAACTGCAATTCCCCATGATATTACATTGTCACCACATTCCATTTTAAATACTATGGCAGCGAATATTAAAAGCAGCAGGAAACTTATTACATATGTAAATACCAGAACCTTTAGTACGAATAAAATGTCACCTGTTTTTTTCATATATGGAAATCCCTTTTTTATTTATAGTACTATAAAAGTGCTTTACACTATCAGTAAATTGATGTAAAATTCAATGAAAGATTTTTATCTTAAAATAAACAAATAAAGGAGTTGGTTTTTTTTGGATTCTGGAGATATTATGCAGTTTATAATTCTTTTGGTTTTATTATGTTTATCCGCATTCTTTTCTTCAGCGGAAACTGCATTTACCACAGTGAATCGCATTCGTATTCATTCTTTGGCGGAGAATGGAAACAAACGGGCTGCAATTGTTGAAAAAATAGTAGACAATTCAGCTAAGATGTTAAGTGCCGTTCTAATAGGAAATAATATCGTAAACATTTCAGCCTCATCCCTTGCAACCATTCTTGCACAGCGGATGTTCGGTAACTACGCAGTTACCATAGCGACCGGTATTCTCACTATCTTCGTATTAATATTTGGTGAGATAATGCCTAAAACCATCGCTACTTTAAGTGCTGAAAAGCTTACGCTCATATATTCGCCTATAATATACGGAATCATGTGGCTTTTTACACCTGTGATTATAATAGTCAACAAATTATCAGAGTTTCTTCTGTTCCTTCTTCACATTGACCCGTCCAAACGCGGTTCGGGTATTACTGAAACCGAGCTCAGAACTCTCGTAGACGTAAGCCACAAGGAAGGTATCATAGAAACTGACGAACGAAAGATGATAAACAATGTATTTGATTTCGGTGATGCAACCGCAAAAGATGCCATGATTCCGCGAATTGATATGGCGATGGCTGACATTAACAGTTCATATGAAGACCTTATTGAACTGTTCCAGCGTGAACGATACACACGAATCCCGATTTATGAAGGGACCACAGATAACGTAATCGGTATAATAAATATGAAAGATTTACTTTTATATGATAAACGCGTTGATTTCCATGTTAAAGATTTTCTTAGAAAAGCATATTATACATATGAATCAAAGAAATTATCAGAACTCATGCGTGAAATGAAAAAAACATCAGTAAACATCATTATCGTTCTTGATGAATACGGTGTCACCGTAGGTCTTATCACCATAGAGGACCTTTTAGAGGAGATAGTCGGTGATATACGTGATGAATATGATATTGATGAAGAAGATGAGTTTAAACAGCTTTCTGAAAATGAATACCTTATCGAAGGACAGATGAAAATTGATGATTTAAACGACAGACTCGGATTTCATTTATCATCCGAAAACTATGATTCTGTGGGTGGACTGATAATAGAAAACCTCGACCGTATACCTGCGGCAGGCGACAGCATCCTTTTAGATAACATCCGCCTTACTGTACAGAAACTTGACAACAAACGTATAGACAGAATCTTGGTAAAAATAATTTCTGATAACAATAAATAAATTTTTATTGATTATTTTCAACTTATAGACTAATATATTTAGGATTAATAATGCATAACGCAGAAAAGAGGAAAAAAATGAGACATTTACTTAGCCCTCTGGATTTTTCAGTTGAAGAGCTCGACAGCCTTCTTGACTTAGCTTCCGACATTGAAAAGAATCCTGACAAGTACAAACATGCATGTGATGGAAAAAAGCTTGCAACACTGTTCTATGAACCGAGTACGAGAACAAGACTCAGTTTTGAATCTGCCATGTTAAGTCTTGGCGGAAATGTGCTGGGATTTGCCGATGCCGGCAGCAGCTCTGCACAGAAAGGCGAAAGCGTATCCGACACAATCAGAATAATATCATGTTATGCTGACATATGTGCAATGCGTCACCCAAAAGAAGGGGCTCCGCTCGTAGCAGCATCCCACTCTTCCATTCCGGTAATCAATGCAGGTGATGGTGGACATCAGCATCCTACCCAGACACTTACAGACCTGATGACCATCCGTTCCCTTAAAGGTCGTCTTGACAATCTGACTATAGGACTTTGCGGAGATTTAAAATTTGGAAGAACTGTTCATTCACTTATTAACGCATTAGTACGTTATCCAAATATTTCATTCGTGCTTATTTCCCCTAAGGAATTAAGACTGCCTGACTACATACGTCAGGATGTATTGGAAGCAAACAATGTTCCATACAAAGAAGTTGAAGAACTTGAGGATTCCATGACAAACCTTGATATACTTTATATGACCCGTGTACAACGTGAACGATTCTTTAACGAAGATGAATATGTACGTCTGAAAGACCGCTATATTCTTACACCGGAGAAATTAGAGTATGCACATAAAGATATGCTTATACTTCATCCTCTCCCGCGTGTAAATGAGATATCTGTCGCTGTTGATAACGATCCACGAGCAGTTTATTTTAAACAGGTTCAGTATGGTGTCTATGTAAGAATGGCACTGATATTAACGCTGCTTAATATCAATATTTAGGAGGTCACGATATGTTAAACGTAGGTTCACTTAACGAGGGCGTGGTACTTGACCACATTCAATCCGGCAAATCGATGTCAATATATAATTATCTGGGACTTGATAAACTCGACTGTCAGGTGGCAATAATCAAAAATGCCAGAAGTAACAAAATGGGCAGAAAAGATATAATCAAAATCGAAGGTTCATTAGATTTGGTTGACCTTGATATCCTCGGATACATAGATCATAATATAACAGTAAATATCATTCAGGACGGAAAAATTGTAGGAAAGAAAAACCTTACTCTTCCAAAAACAGTCCGCAATATATTGAAATGTAAAAATCCACGTTGTATAACATCTATAGAACAGGAACTTGAACAGGTATTTATTCTGTCTGATACCAAAAACGAAGTCTACAGATGCAAATACTGCGAAGAAAAATATTCAGGCGTGTAAACACGGACTTTGGCGATTTTCGCATAAACAAAAAAGGATTCAAACGAATCCTTTTTTTGTTTATAATCCAACAAACTTTTCTTCAAATTCACTCACAGGCATTGGCCTTCCAAAATAAAATCCCTGTATCATGGATACATTTGTACTCTTTAATGTCTGTAACTGTTCTATGGTCTCCACACCTTCAACACACACCTCTGCATTGAGAACCGCCGACAGTTCCGTGATAAGTTTTATAAATGCCTGGGCATAATCATCATCAACTATATCTTTGATAAAAGTCCTGTCAACCTTTATTATATCCATATCCATCTGCTTTATATAGTTGAGTGAAGAATAGCCGGTTCCAAAATCATCAAGCGCAATTCTGACCCCTAGCTTTTTAATATCTTTTATTATCTCTTTCATTCTTCCCATATCATTGATAGCTAAGCTTTCAGTAACCTCGAGGACCATATTTGAGCGTTTCACACCAGTCTTTTCCATGATTTCAGATATGGTATCCACCACATCCGGTCTCAACAGCTGTATAATCGACAGATTCACATTAAGCCTCATATCATGTCCCATATCGCTCCATTTTTTATTAACCATACATGCCTGTTTTAACACATATTCACCTATAGGTGTAATAAGTCCCAGATTTTCTGCCATAGGTATAAACTGTCCCGGAGACATGAAACCAAGTTTTCCACTGTTCCATCTAACTAGTGCCTCTCCACCTATACATTTTTCTGTTTTCATATTCACTATAGGCTGAATATATATTTCAAATTCATTACATCCAATAGAAACTGCATACCTCATATTCTTTTCAAGATTAAGATTTTCCTCTATAGTTATATCTTCGCCCCTGTTATAATAAACGCACTGGTTCTTTCCACCACGTTTGGCATCATACATTGCAATGTCAGCTTTTTTTATCAGGTCATTTACATCCTGACTGTCCCCTAAAAACTCCACGATTCCCATACTCATCGTACAGTAATATTCCGTTCCGTTTAAATACCACGGACTGGCAAACATATCTTTAATTCTCTTTAATATATCACTGGCTTTATCATGTATTTCCGGCTCAATAATTACTATAAACTCATCTCCGCCCACTCTGTAACATCTTTTTTCTATTTCTGAAATTTCCTGAAGTTTCATGGAAATCATGCGAAGAAGCATATCTCCATACTGATGTCCGAGTCCGTCATTAATATTTTTAAAATCATCCAGATCAATAAATAATAATAAGCCCTGCTTTTTTGTTTCCACAGACTTTCTTATACATATCTCTAAATCTTCCTCACATCTCATTCTGTTATAAAGTCCTGTAAGGAAATCGTTATTCGCCTGAAATTCTATTCTCTGCTGGTATTTTTTCTTCTCCGTGACATCCGTAACAACACACAGCGAAACTTCTCTTCCGTCTACCCATGAAATATCCGTAAACTTAATCTCCTGCCACTGATGCCTTCCCTCATTATAAACTTCCTCAAAATATTCTCCGGTTCTGTGAGGATTACAGCTTTTACATCGTAACTCATTATAGCCGTTATAAAAGAAATCGTAACACTTTTTTCCCAAAAGATTCTTTCCTGACATTCTGAGTGCTATCTCATTGGCAAATAATATGTCCTTTGAATATTTATCTATAACAAATACCGCACTTCCTATATTTGAAAGTATTTCCTTAAGTGCGTTGTAAGAACTTACAAGTGAATTTTTAGACACCCGCTTATAAAGTATGGATTGAATCATCTTACATACATCAAGTACAAAATCGTAAGTCTCCTTATCCCATTCACGTTCCTTTTCTTTTTCAATAAATATGACAAACATTGCAGGTGCATTATTAAGCATGATAGGTACTGCCATCATACTTTTTACATTACATTTGTCCATGAAAATTTTTTGTTTTCCTGATGCATCTTCAGCTCTCATAACAGTAACGGCCTCAGCTACAGGCGGCAGATCTGCCGATGACAGTTTGCTGATATTATCAATATCACCACCTTGGCCGTCTGCATCCCATCTTCTGATTACCGAAAATCCCGGTTCTTCACTGATCATCTTGGAGACAACAATGCCCGACAGTTCCAGATACTCACCGACTATCTTCAATATACTCTCAACAGCATCCTCAAAGTTCACATCTTCCTCAAGTTTTTGAAGTATTTCCGTTATTACCCTGTTCTTCTCCAGCTGTTTTTTCATATCTTCTTCCATGCGGTAAAAATCTGTCTCATATATTTTACTTTCTAAATTCCTATTCAAGTCTCCCGTTACCTCCAAAATGTCTTTTTCCTAAAACTTATCCATCATTTTCTTTACATCCGATTTAAAATCATCCCATTTATCAGGATTATCCACAAAATATTTCGGACAAACCTTTCCCGTAATGTCATAATGTCTGATAAGATCTGACGATTTAAGCTGATATGCATCACACAGCCATGCACACAACATAACCAGCGAATTATATGTATCCTCAGTAAATTTTCCGTCACTCTCCGGATGACACACCTCTATGGATATAGTGTCATCATTTCTGTCATTTGAACAGTATGCAACCTCATTTAACGGAACACACTGTATAATTTCACCTTCAAGACCTATTACATAATGACTGCTTGCATATGTTTCACCTGATTCTGCCAGACCTTCAAAATAATTCCTGTTATCCTCTGCCGTTGAACCCGGATTTGCCACATAATGAACGACAATATTATTAACTTCCTTAATCTGTGTTCCCGGTCTTGAGTAAGGATTTACCGTAAGGAACTCTTCCTTAATAATCACTCCGTTTTCATACGCTATATCAGCCGTTGTCTTTTTATATCCGGTTTTAAAAATCTCTTCTTTGTCCGGTTTGGAAAAGAAATAATTTATTATCACTCCGGCAACCGATATGGAAATCAATAATATAATTATACCAATAACCAGTTTTTTTCTCTGTTTTGTATTCATAGTATTCTCCAATTCACATGTATAAAATATACATATTTATAATTGTACCATAAAAGCTATTAAAAAGCCATACAAATCACCGGAAGTGCCTTAAGGCACATTGCATGATTATACGGTCTTATAAAACTAAAAAGACTGTCACATTCGTGACAGTCCGTTATGTTAAATATTATGCATCTACGCTGTAGTTAGGTGCTTCCTTTGTAATATGAATATCATGTGGATGACTTTCTTTAAGAGATGCTGATGAAATCTTAACGAATTTTCCATTTTCCTTAATTGCAGCAATATCTTTTGCTCCACAATATCCCATTCCTGAACGAAGACCACCCATAAGCTGGAATACTGTATCCTCTACAGTTCCTTTATATGCCACACGTCCTTCTACACCTTCAGGTACGAGTTTCTTGGCATCTGTCTGGAAATATCTGTCCTTGCTACCATTTTCCATAGCTGCAATAGATCCCATTCCACGATATACTTTATATTTCCTTCCCTGATAAAGTTCAAATGTTCCAGGACTCTCATCACATCCGGCAAACATACTTCCCATCATGCAGACATCCGCTCCTGCTGCTATAGCCTTTGTCATATCACCTGAGAACTTGATTCCACCGTCAGCAATGATAGGTGTACCTGTCTCTTTAGCAGCCTCATAACAATCCATAATAGCTGTAATCTGAGGAACACCGATTCCCGCAACAACTCGTGTTGTACATATAGAACCAGGTCCGATTCCAACCTTAACACAATCCGCTCCTGCTGCTATCAGATCTCTTGTAGCTGCTCCTGTAGCAACATTTCCTGCAATAACCTGAAGCTCAGGGTATGCTGCTTTGATTTCCTTTAATGTTGTAAATATATTCTTTGAATGTCCATGTGCAGAATCAATTACTATTGCATCTACTTTAGCCTCTACAAGTGCCTGAACTCTTTCCATAACATTCTTCGTAATACCTACAGCTGCTCCACATAGAAGTCTTCCCTGCTCATCTTTTGCTGATAAAGGATATTTTATCTGCTTTTCGATATCCTTTATTGTAATAAGACCTTTGAGATTGAAATCATCATCTACTATAGGAAGTTTCTCTTTTCTGGCACTTGCAAGTATAGCTTTAGCTTCCTCAAGAGTAATACCCTCTTTTGCTGTTATAAGATTTTCAGAAGTCATTGACTCTTTTATCTTCTTTGAAAAATCAGTTTCAAATTTTAAATCTCTGTTTGTTATTATTCCTACTAATTTCTTTCCCTCTGTAATAGGCACACCGGAAATTCTGAATTTGGCCATGAGATTGTTTGCATCCTCAAGTGTATGCTCCGGTGATAAATAAAATGGGTCTGTGATAACACCATTCTCTGAACGTTTTACCTTATCAACTTCATCAGCCTGTGCCTCTATAGACATGTTCTTGTGGATAATTCCTATTCCACCCTGTCTCGCCATGGCAATTGCCATTCTATACTCTGTAACAGTATCCATTCCAGCACTCATAATAGGAACGTTCAATTTGATTTTTTTTGTTAAATGTGTTGATAAATCAACCATGTTTGGTGTCACCTCTGAGTATGCCGGTACTAAAAGCACATCATCAAATGTTATTCCTTCACCAACAATTTTTCCCATTTCTTTCATCCTCGCTTTCTCTGTAATATTTTTAAATTAGTATAAATAAATATTTATATAATTACCTTTCTTGGAGAGTAGTTCTGCATTGCCTTAAGTAATTTTTCATTAGGCTCAAATATAATTTCAACAAGATTTGCATCTCTTCTCTCATATACGATGTATCTTTTCGCATCTTTGTCTCCAGATACATATTTTTTTAATACACAGTCCTTGTTCACATATCCCTTTAAGGATTCATGACCTTCAGGTGCTATAATCTCAACCTTGTCAAGCTCAAACTTTGTACATGACTTTCTTTTTCTCTTTGACATTATCTTGTCTATCCTGCATTCACCGCCAAGATAAATGTATTCATACTCTACGTTGGTAGACTGAAAAGTATATCTTACCAGATATGCTGCAATTATTGAAATTCCGAATGCCACAAAGTTAAGTATCGGATATAACATAACGCACACCACAACAAACAGTATGGAACCGATTCTTGCTGCTATACTTGTAGCGTTCGTCTTCCTTTTAATCATATACTCAATATAATCATTATTCATAAATATCCTGCCTTTCCCTGCAAACTATTTCCCACCCTAATAAGATATAAATTCAATTATATAATATTTTTCGGGAATAACAAGCACTTTTTTTCATATGTTTGATTTTTTTTCTTTATATTACAGGATAAAATCCGCAAATATTATATTACTTACATCAACGCCTTTATCTGTAAGTTTCATATTTTCACCGTTTATTTCGAGCATTTTCATGTCAGAATATTTTTTTATGACTTCACCGTAAACTTCATTAACCGTCACGCCAAACTTTTCATAAAATTCACTAATCTGAATTCCTTCTGTCATGCGAAGTCCCAAAAACATAAATTCTTCCATCTTATCTGTGTCTGTCAGTTTTTGAACATTCTCCGCAATACTGTCCGGTTTCATTGAGCACCGGATATATTCAGACATATCTCCTGTATTATTATATCTTGTGCCATTCCACAATGATGATGCCCCGAGTCCCATTCCTATATACGGAACACCTCTCCAATAACCGGTATTGTGGCGGCACTCATACCCCGGCTTTGAATAATTTGATATCTCATACCTGAAGTACCCTGCATCTTTTAAAATATCACGGGTAATATAATACTGTTCTCTTTCTGAATCCTCATCAGGAAGCTCGTCCCTTCTTAAGCCATCCACCGGATTATACATCTGATAGAACGGAGTCCCCTCTTCTACTATGAGACTGTATGCAGATATATGTTCCGGATTCACGTCACACACCTTATATAGTGTCTCCTCATATTTAGCAACACTCTGCCCCGGAAGTCCGCTCATAATATCAACATTTATATTTGACATACCTTCATTTCTCAGTATGTCGTAGCTTTCAAGAAACTGATTAAAATCATGTATTCTTCCAAGCTTTTTAAGTACCTCATTATCTGCGGACTGCAGCCCCATACTTACCCTGTTTATTCCAAGCTCGGCATATGCCTTTGCCTTTTCCTTAGTTATCGTTCCGGGATTGGCTTCTATTGTAATCTCGGCATCATCCGAAATATTAAAATCATCATATAGTGAATCAAATATTTCTTTTATATACTTAACATCTAACAGAGACGGTGTTCCACCGCCGATAAATATGGTATCGGTAATATTTTCTTTGTTTTTCTTTGAAGATATCTCTCTTATCAGTGCATCCGTATATTTTCTGACAGTATCATCATCCGAAGAAAATGAAAGGAAATCACAATACCTGCATTTACAAACGCAGAACGGTATATGAATATAAAGCTCTATTTTATCAGTCTTCATCTAATTTCAACACGCTCATAAAGGCTGCCTGTGGTATCTCAACATTTCCTACCTGACGCATCCTCTTCTTTCCTTCCTTCTGTTTCTCTAACAGTTTCTTCTTTCTGGAAATATCTCCGCCATAACATTTTGCAAGAACGTCCTTTCTCATGGCTTTTACAGTTTCTCTGGCAATTACCTTGCTTCCGACTGCTGCCTGAATAGGTATCTCAAAAAGCTGTCTCGGTATCTCTTTTTTAAGTTTCTCACACATTTTTCTGCCACGCTCATATGCACTGTCTGAGAATACGATAAATGACAGGGCATCAACCTCTTCTTTATTAATCAGAATATCAAGTTTAACAAGATTTGACGGCTCATATCCCTTCATCTCATAATCAAATGAAGCATATCCCCTTGATCTTGATTTAAGTGCATCAAAGAAATCATATATTATCTCATTTAACGGAAGTTCGTATTTAAGTAATGCTCTTGAAGCCTCTATATACTCCATTCCAAGATATTTTCCACGTCTTTCCTGACACAGTTCCATTATCGGTCCGATAAATTCTGTTGTCACCATAACCTCGGCATTTACAACCGGTTCTTCCATATAATCTATCTCAGAAAGATCAGGAAGATTTGATGGATTTGTAAGTTCTATCATTGTTCCATCCGTCTTATATACCTTGTAGATAACTCCCGGTGCTGTTGTAACAAGGTCTAAATTATACTCTCTTTCAAGTCTCTCCTGTATTATCTCAAGATGCAGCAGTCCCAAAAATCCACATCTGAAACCGAATCCAAGGGCAATGGATGTCTCCGGTTCAAAATAAAGTGATGCATCATTAAGCTGCAGTTTCTCAAGTGCATCTCTTAAATCTTCATACTTCGCACTGTCTGCCGGATAAAGTCCGCAGTATACCATCGGATTTACCTTTTTATATCCCGGAAGTGCCTCTGCACAAGGTCTGTCAGCATCAGTTATCGTATCACCAACTGTTGTGTCTTTTACATTTTTTATACTTGCAGTAACATATCCTACCATACCTGCCGTCAGTTCATCACAGGCAATAAATCTTCCTGCGCCGAAATATCCAACCTCCACTACAGTCTCCACTGCACCTGTAGCCATCATTTTAATTCTGGTTCCCGGACGCACCGTACCATTCTTTATACGGCAAAATACGATAACCCCCTTGTACGGATCATACATACTGTCAAATATAAGTGCCTGAAGAGGATCAGCAGCATTTCCCACCGGTGCCGGTATCTTCTTAACTATCTGCTCAAGCACATCCTCTATATTTATTCCGTTTTTGGCAGAGATAAGCGGAGCATCATGTGCCTCTATACCTATTACATCTTCAATCTCATCTATTACTCTCTGCGGATCAGCGCTCGGCAAATCTATCTTATTGATAACCGGAAGTACATCAAGCTCGTGGTCCAATGCAAGATATACATTTGCAAGAGTCTGTGCTTCCACTCCCTGTGCCGCATCCACTACCAGTATCGCACCGTCACATGCCGCAAGGCTTCGTGACACTTCATAATTGAAATCCACATGTCCCGGAGTATCTATAAGATTAAATATATACTCCTCCCCGTCAGATGCCGTATAAACTATTCTGACCGCCTGTGACTTAATGGTAATTCCTCTCTCTCTTTCAAGTTCCATATTGTCAAGAACCTGATTCTGCATCTCCCTGTTTGTAAGGGTTCCTGTCTTTTCAATAATCCTGTCTGCAAGAGTCGATTTTCCATGGTCAATATGTGCTATTATACAAAAATTCCTGATTTTATCCTGATTTATTTCTGACATTTAATACTTTTCCTTTCATAATTATCCGATAATATTATACCGAGTATAACATAAACCGTCTTTTATGACAATAAATGTTCACATAATCAAAAAAATGTGCTATACTATATAAGTAAATTCAATAAAAGGAGTCCCGGAATAAAATGTTTTCATATTTCAAAAACAAAAAAAATAACAGAAGACGAAGTGAGTATGTCGCTGATGTTAAAATATTTATTCAGGTACATTTTGTAAGGGAACGTTCCAGTGAACGATATAAATATAATACTCTTTCACTTAAAACCGATCCTGAAAGAGATGCATGCCGTGAGTGGTATGAGGAACACAACAATCCAACTTCATTTGCTGACATTGTAAATATTTATTTGGATGAAAAGAAAATAAATCTGAACAATATCATTTCATCTTACAAATTAGACAAAGATGTACTAAATTTTGATGAAACGCACCCTATAAATAAAGGAGATGCCGTTGCTGTATGTCTAGGACTTAAGCTTAATTTTGCCGAGGCAAAGGCTTTACTTAAAACAGCCGGACATGCCCTTACGAATTCATCAGAAGCTGATCTTATCATCAGATACTGCATCGAAAACGGTATATATGACTATGGTGATATCTCATATCTTTTATCAGATATATGCAGTACAAACTTAAAAGAACTTATATAAAAAAATGGTTGTCAATTTTCATGACAACCATTTTTTAGTCTGTTCTATTCAGTTAAAAATGCCATATAGCCTTTTTTAGTCTCATATACATCTGCCTTGCTTACCACTTCCCAAGGTGCATGCATATTAAGTACTGCCACTCCGCTGTCTATTACATCCATTCCATAAGTTGCAAGGATATATGCTATAGTTCCGCCACCACCAAGGTCTACTTTTCCAAGCTCTGCCGTCTGATATGTTACATCATGTTTCTCCATTATATGTCTTACAAGTGCAACATACTCTGCATTTGCATCATTTGAGCCTGATTTTCCTCTTGAACCTGTAAACTTATTAAATACAATTCCTTTTCCAAAATATGCAGCATTTTTCTTTTCAAATGCACTGGCATATGTCGGGTCATAGGCTGCACTTACATCAGATGAAAGCATTCTTGAATTTGCAAGCACTCTTCTGAGTTTAAGTTCACTGTATTCTCCCATTCTGTCAAGCACTTCCGCCACCATATTTTCAAAGAAATGCGATTTCATTCCGGTTGCACCGACACTACCGATTTCCTCTTTATCAACAAGTATGCAGCATGCTGTGCGGTTTACTTTCTTAAACTCAAGCATGGCAGCAAGCGAAGTATACGCACACACTCTGTCATCCTGACCGTACCCCATTATCATACTTCTGTCCATACCTGCATCTCTCGCTTTTCCTGCCGGTACAACTTCAAGCTCTGCTGAAAGAAAATCTTCTTCCTCAAATCCATATTTTTCTTTTATCAGCTTTAATATCTGTTTCTTAACGGCATCTTTTTCCTCACCTTTAAGAGGTCGGTTTCCGATAATAACATTTAAGTCCTCTCCCTCGATAACCTTAGATGCCTTTTTCTCTATCTGTTCCTGTGCAAGATGTATGAGCAGATCAGATATAAATAATACAGGATCATTTTCATCCTCACCTATAACAATATTTATAACCTCGCCGTCAGTTTTAACCACAACTCCGTGTATGGCAAGCGGTAAAGTCACCCACTGATACTTTTTAATACCGCCATAATAATGTGTATCAAGGTATGCAAGTTCTGTATCCTCATATAAAGGATTCTGCTTTATATCAAGTCTCGGCGAATCTATATGTGCCCCAAGTATATTCATTCCTTCTTCTATAGGCTTTTTACCTATTATAAACATTGCAATGGATTTCTTCATCCATACAGAATATACTTTATCTCCGGCCTTTAACTTTTTATCTTTCTTTATAATGTCATCGAGATTCTTATATCCGGCTTCCTTAGCCTGTCTTACTATCTCCTCTATACACTCTCTTTCCGTTTTCCCCGTATTTAAAAATTCCTTATACGCTGTATTGAGACTTTTAAGTTCCTCAAGTTCTTTATCACTATACTTTGTCCATGCATTTTTAATTTCCATCTTAATCCGTCCTTTCTACTCCTTCTAAATCAAATGGTGGTGTATACTCTTTTTCTGCACTTGTTCTCTCCTGAACATATCCGTTATCAAGTCCGAGTTCAAGACAATACTCTGCCACTGATTCATACTCAAATGTGGTGATTTTTCTGTTTATCTCCTTATGCTCATCACTGTGAAATGCAGGTGTATACTGACTCATAAGGCTCACAATGAAGCTTTCCCTGTCAAGATTATTACCTATCCATTTTATAATATTCATGGAATCTTTCCTGCATCCCGGCATGACCATATGCCTTATTATAACTCCTCTTTTCATTATACCATTCCCGTCAAGTACTATCTTCCCTGTCTGCTCTGTCATCACTTTTACGGCACTTGATGCATACTCAAAATATCTGTCAGCCTTTGAATATTTTTTTGCATACACATCACTGTAATATTTTATATCCGGCATGTATATGTCAATATATCCGTCTAAAGATTTTATAGTGCCGACATTCTCATATCCGCCACAGTTGTATACAACGGGTATATTCAATTTGTGTTTTACCATATCAAGTGCCTTTATTATAAACGGAACATAGTGTGTAGGCGTAACAAGATTTATATTTTCCGCACCCTTTTCCTGTAATTCAAGGAAAATGTCCGAAAGTCTTTCAATGGTTATCTCTTTTCCGAATCCTTCACTGGAAATGTTATAATTCTGACAAAAACAGCATCTTAAGTTACATCCGCTGAAAAATACTGCCCCACTTCCTCCTCTTCCGCTTATACAAGGCTCCTCCCAGAAAAGAAGTGCCGCCCTTGCAATCTTCAACCTGTCACCACAACCACAAAATCCGTACCTCTCACTTCTGTCAACCCTGCACATTCTCGGACAGAGAGCACATGATTTCATCATATTTTCCATACTAATTAAACGCTTAATAATGAATATTCTTCAAGATTCCATACCTTATCAACCAGCCCGTCATAAAATTCAGGTTCATGGCACACTAAAAGTACGGCTCCCTTATATTCTTTTAACGCTCTCTTTAATTCATCCTTTGCATCGATATCAAGATGATTGGTCGGCTCATCAAGTAAAAGGATGTTAGTCTCCGTATTTATCAGTTTACACAGACGTACCTTTGCCTGTTCGCCTCCACTTAATACTTTCACTCTGCTCTCTATATGTTTTGTGGTGAGTCCGCATTTTGCCAGTGCAGAACGAACCTCATACTGTGTATATGAAGGAAATTCTTCCCATATTTCCTCTATGCATGTATTATCTCCTGCTTTGATTTCCTGTTCAAAATATCCCTTGTAAAGATAGTCACCAAGATGTGCTTTGCCTTCAAGTGCCGGTATAATTCCCAGCACACTCTTTAAAAATGTGGTCTTTCCTATTCCGTTTGTACCTGTTATCGCTATCTTTTCTCCTCTCTCCATTCTTAAGTTGATAGGTTTTGACAGCGGTCTGTCATATCCGATAACAAGGTCCTGTGTTTCAAAAACCATTTTTCCTGATGCTCTTGCATTCTTAAAATTAAATTCAGGCTTCGGCTTTTCTCTTGCCAGCTCTATAACATCCATTTTATCAAGTTTTTTCTGCCTTGACATTGCCATATTTCTTGTAGACACCCTTGCCTTATTTCTCGCAACAAAGTCCTTTAAGTCATCTATCTCCTGCTGCTGTCGCTTATATGCCGCCTCAAGCTGGGATTTTTTCATCTCATACACTTCTTTAAACTTATCATAATTGCCTACATATCTGTCAAGTTTCTGATTCTCCATATGATAGATTATATTTATAACACTGTTTAAAAACGGAATATCATGTGAAATAAGAATAAATGCATTCTCATAATCATTAAGATATCTTTTAAGCCATTCAATATGGTTTTCATCCAGATAATTCGTAGGCTCATCAAGAAGCAGTATATCCGGTTTCTCAAGAAGAAGTTTCGCAAGCAGTACCTTTGTCCTCTGTCCGCCACTTAACTCTGTCACATCATGGTCAAGCCCCAGTTCGAGAAGTCCGAGTGCTCTCGCTGTCTCCTCAACTTTAGCATCTATCATATAAAAATCATTATTCGTCAGCACATCCTGAATGGTCCCAAGTTCTTCGAGCATCTTCTCCATTTCTTCCGGTGAAGCATCCCCCATGCTGTCACATATTTTATTCATCTGCTCTTCAAGTCCAAACAGATAATCAAACGCTGATTTTAATACATCCCCTATAGTCATACCGGCTTCAAGCACTGTATGCTGATCAAGGTATCCCACTCTTACATTTTTCGCCCACTCAACCTTGCCTTCATCCGGCATAATTTTTCCGGTGATTATATTCATAAATGTAGATTTACCTTCTCCGTTAGCTCCTATAAGCCCTATATGTTCTCCTTTTAAAAGCCTGAAGGATACATCATCAAATATTGCACGGTCTCCAAAACCATGACTCAGATTTTTCACATCAAGTATCATATATTCTTTAACCTTTCTATTAAATATCAGATATATTTTAAACGATATATTTAGTTAATTCAAGTAAGAAAAAAGGAACCCTGCCTTAACAGAGTTCCTCTATAAAATCTTATTATTTAGCCTGAATATATCCTTTTGCCTTTAAGAGTTCAGCACAAAGAACTGCTCCACCTGCGGCTCCTCTTACTGTGTTATGTGATAATCCTACGAATTTGTAATCGTATACTTTATCCTCTCTTAATCTTCCTATAGAAACACCCATTCCATTTTCATAATCAACATCAAGCTGTACCTGTGGACGGTTGTCATCCTCAAGATACTGAATGAACTGCTTTGGTGCGCTTGGAAGTTCAAGCTCCTGTGGAAGTCCGCTGAAGTTTACAAGTTTCTCTATAAGCTGCTCTTTTGTCGGCTTTTTATTAAACTTAACGAAAACTGCTGCTGTATGTCCGTTTAAGATAGGAACACGGATACACTGTGTTGTAATAACCGGAAGCTCTGCTTTCTTTATAACACCGTCTTCAATTTTACCCCAGAGTCTTAACGGTTCCTGCTCACTCTTTTCCTCTTCTCCACCGATAAACGGAATAATGTTTCCCTCCATTTCAGGCCAGTCCTTAAATGTTTTTCCTGCTCCTGATATAGCCTGATATGTTGTTGCCACAACTTCTACAGGTTCAAATTCTCTCCATGCTGTAAGTGCCGGTGCATAACTCTGAATTGAACAGTTTGGTTTTACTGCAACAAATCCTCTTGTTGTTCCAAGACGTTTCTTCTGATGCTCGATAACCTCAAAATGCTCCGGATTAATTTCAGGAACTACCATAGGCACATCAGGTGTCCATCTGTGTGCACTGTTATTTGATACTACAGGAGTCTCTGTCTTAGCATATGCCTCCTCGATAGCCTTTATCTCGTCCTTTGACATATCAACTGCACTGAATACGAAGTCAACAGTTGCAGCTACTTTTTCTACTTCATTAACATTTAATACTACAAGTTTCTTAACTTCTTCAGGCATAGGAGTAGTCATTTTCCATCTTCCGCCAACAGCCTCTTCATATGTCTTTCCTGCTGAACGTGGGCTTGCTGCCACTGTAACTACCTGGAACCATGGGTGATTCTCTAACAAAGAAATAAATCTCTGACCTACCATTCCAGTTGCACCTAATATACCTACTCTTAATTTCTGACTCATCTTTTCCTCCATTCTACTGCCTAAAGCAATATCTATTTTTTCATGTCCGTCACGCAAAGACATTTGTTTGCGTCGCTTGTATTAATATACCATAGATTCATGAAAATGCAACCACTTTTTTTATTTATTTCACTTTTTTGTTAATAAAAGATGCTAAAACAGGCTGTAACCACGATGTTTTCATACATCTAAGCTACAGCCTGTTCTTCTCTTTTCATAAAGCTCCCGAGGGGACTCGAACCCCTGACCCACGCATTACGAATGCGTTGCTCTACCAACTGAGCCACGGAAGCATTTTTCGTTTGATATTATAATATAAATCACCATAAAAATCAAGTTGTTTTTACCACAGCAAAAGGAAAGCGGCATATCATCTGACACGCCGCCCGCTTATTTTCCTTTATTACTTTACTTTAATACTCTTAACCTTTGAATAAGAACTGTATACTTTACTTTTAGCCGAATCGGTTTTATATGCTCTTACTTTTATGTAATACTTCTTACCCGACTTAAGCTTATTTATATTTACAGTTGTCTTCGTTATGGTTATCTTCTTTTTGGATTTGAAATTCTTATTTAAGGAATATGTGATTTCATATCCCTTTGCACCCGTTACCTTTTTTAATTTTAATGTAACTTTTTTCTTTGATGCTTTTACTGTTATCTTTGATACCTTGGACACTTTTACTTTCTGCCAGTGCGCATAAAGCTTTATCGTACCTTTTTTCTTTACTTTTGTTTTTGATGTTACTTTACTTCCACCACTTCTTTTCGTATACCATCCTTTAAATGTATATCCCATTCTCTTTGCAGTAGTCAGCTTTCCATATGCCTTTTTATATGTTACTGTTTTTGACTTTGCCCCTGCCTTTCCACCATTAGCTATATATGTAACCTTCACTTTATTTGTAACAGGTTTTGATGTAGTAGGCTCCTCTGTAGGTGTCACTGTAGGCTTGTCTGTTGTAGGTGTAGCTGTTGTTTTATCCTCCGTTGGTGCTGTTGATGCCTTGTCTGTTGTTGTCTCCTCCGGTTCTGTTGTATTATCCTCTGTCGGAGTTGTTGTCTTGTCCTCCGTTGGTTTTGTTGTCGGCTTGTCGGTCGTTGTCTCCTCCGGCTCTGTCGTGTTATCCTTCGTTGGTTCTGTCGGTTCTGTTGTCTTGTCCTCCGTTGGTTCTGTTGTCGGCTTGCGGGTCGTTGTCTCCTCCGGCTCTGTCGTGTTATCCTTCGTTGGTTCTGTCGGTTCTGTTGTCTTGTCCTCCGTTGGTTCTGTTGTCGGCTTG
>ERZ1034998.71-NODE-71-length-66823-cov-1543.358585_pt1 | contig 66823 bp, 72 predicted proteins | sample MGYA00520621_ERZ1034998 | MGnify/ENA primary metagenome ERZ1034998 (study PRJEB33766, sample SAMN09781748) | gut metagenome | biome: gut microbiome | host: Homo sapiens | place: Madagascar | study: EMG produced TPA metagenomics assembly of the PRJNA485056 data... | reverse complement strand
ACTCTGCTAAGATTGGCTCATCGGGCGTCTCTGCTAAGATTGGCTCATCGGGCGACTCTGCTAAGATTGGCTCATCGGGCGTCTCTGCTAAGATTGGCTCATCGGGCGACTCTGCTCAGATTGGCTCATCGGGCTACTCTGCTAAGATTGGCTCATCGGGCTACTCTGCTCAGATTGATAGCACTGGAGAAGATTCCATTATCATGTGTGCAGGAAACAATTCCAAAGCTAAAGCAAAGGTTGGCTCATGGATAACGCTGGCAGAATGGAAATGGAGCGATGAAAAGAAACGTAATGTTCCAGTATGCGTTAAGACAGAATACGTTGACGGAGAAAATATCAAGGCTGATACTTGGTATCAACTTAAAAACGGAAAGTTTGTTGAAGTTAATGAGTAACTAACCACCCTCTCCTTGGCAACAGGGAGAGGGTAAAAAGAAGAGAAATTTAAAGGAATAGTTATGACAAAACCTTACAGAATCAAGCATAAGGCTAGCGGATATTTCTACCAACGTTACAACGGAAGTAACCTTGGTAAGAAAGGCAAGGTGTATATGAATAATCAATCACCACTTACAATGTGTGATAATGAGAACTTTATACGTATTCAGATTCGTCACAACACTTTAGCTTATAAAGCATTGAGAGATATGCTTTCCAAATATGCTATAGGTAAAGATGATGAGAGTGAATGGCATAGTACATCTTACAGAATTCCGAAAAGTGATTTTGAAAAAGAAGAATTATAGTGTATGAAAACAGAAAATATCAAGTTCAAGGCAAAACGCCTTGATAATGGTGAGTGGATAGAGGGTGACTTAATACATAAGGAAACTTATGTTTGTATAGGTTATCTAAGTAGTGAAATTCATAATATAACAAGAGTACAAAGAGTTGACCCTTCTACAGTCTGCCAGTTCACAGGATTGAAAGATAAGAATGGAACACCTATCTATGAAGGGGATATAGTTACATACAAAGATAACAATGCCGAGAGAAGAGGCGTTATTGTTTGGGATAATAAATCAATAGCATTCTGCTTTGGGTATGGTTTCTTCTTATGCCATTTTCCATCTGAAAATATGGAAGTCATTGGCAATAAATTCGATTAAAAGAAGTAGCGTATGAAGAAACAAATAGTCTTAGACGAACAAGATATTAAAGAGTTCCACGAGGATGCAAAGCATCTATTTTGGTTATATAACAGAATGGTGTTGTATGGAGAGAAAAGAAACTTCGATTACATGCACCGCTTTGCAAAGATAATTAATAAATTAGAGCAATTATAGTTATGTATAAAACAGATTTACATTCATCATTACTCTTTCTGATGCTTAAACTAGAAGAGGCAAAGAGCAACCCGATGCTAGACAAGAACTTTGTCTTGGCATTAACGGAAGTGCTCAGATATTTCCGTGATAACGGAGAGTTGAAGAAAGCCTATGAAATCCAAAAGGATTCATTGGCAGACGTAGCCAATAGCGAATGGGGGAAAGCACTGAATGGCTTCATTACCTCAAAAGTGAAGGAAGATGGAGTCGATGCAGAATTACCAGACATTGATTCTCTTATAAAGAAACTTACATCTGATGAGTACATCGAAAAGAAAATCAAAGATGTTCTTGGCGATGATATGGCAGACGGAAAAAACACAGAATACAAACAATTAAACAATGAAACATCCAAAATTTAACGTCAATGAACTTATCGGTGGGCACTTCGAGTACACCACTCCCTGCCCATTCGGCATATATGGCAAGTACACAGGAGAAATCCTGATGGTTGGTAGCCTTGCTTGTCAGCGATGCGAACACTTCCGAGGAATCAACAAAGAAGATTGCATCGTATCTTGTGGAATTGAATAGTTTTAAGAGTGCAACCTATCTGCATTCTTCTTAATAATTAATCAAATTTAATATATGAATACAAAGAAAATCTCAATCATTCAGCGTATCAAGGAGAAATTCCTTGGCAAGCAGTTCTTTATTGCAGTTATCGCCAACAAGGGAACCAGTTCCTATTTCGTCAACTCTACCATCTACCGCTCAGAGAAGGAGGTGAAGGCTTACAAGAAATACATCACCACCGATGAGCGTATGAAACAGAGTTTCGATTTCGTAGGCTATTATGGTTTCCGTTCCAAGTTCGACTTCCGCATTCCTCTCAGCGGAAAGCCAGTATCAGTAGAAGAGGCTAAGAAACTGGCAGAGAAGTAACATGGCTAAGATTAAAGACCTCACTGGGCAAAGGTTTGGCAGACTGGTTGTCTGCCGCCGTGCCCCTGCCCAAAAGGGAGCAAGAAACGGAGTATATTGGATATGCAAGTGCGATTGTGGCAGAGGAAAGAAAATCCTCAGTTCCGCCCTGCTCTCAGGATTCACACGCTCTTGCGGTTGTCTCCGTAGCGAGAACGCCAAGAGAACCGTCCGCCTGATGCAAGCCGTCAACAGAAAAAGACGTGAATCATCAACGGATAAAGTAAGCATTTCATAAATTCATCGTATATTTGCAACATGAAATTCAAGTATTTAATAGATAAAGTCAACGGATTCAGACACCGCAACGATTTTGTAGTACTGGACGGAAGAGCCAACTCGGTCACACTCTCCAAGGGCATCTACGACCACATCATGCGCAAGGAACGTTTAGACACCTCTATCTTCGTATTCAGATTGTCTGACCGAGGAACATACGGATTCTGCATGCGTGAGGACTGGGAAGAACTACGAAAAGCCAACACCGCCTTCGCTCAGCTTCAATTCAATCAGAAGTATAAGAAGGTAGGTTTCAGGAGCGACTACCCATCCATCACCGCCATCCTTGATGAGTACAACCTGCCTCTCAACAGAATGGTTCGCCTTACTTGCATCCCACGCAAGTCACAAAAAGGAGAACCTTATTACGAAATCATGCGACCAAACTCAAATTTAAGCACATGGCAACAAGACAAGATGTAATATTTCAAGGCTTGACACACTCACCATCCGACTATAATTGTCAGGATGGTGAGTTGGCAACCTGCCTCAACCTCATCAATGAGGATGGGGCACTCCACCCTATCCACCAGCCAGTGGTAGCCGAGCAGAACATCACGCTGGATGCAGGAGACACCATAGAATTGGTGCATAAGGTGACACACGATGAGGCGATTCACTCCCACTACATTATCCGTAAATCAGATGATACTTGGTACTGGATGGAGAAAGGTGGAGACGGAACCAAGAGCACCATCAACCTCAACGGATTCCACGTCAATGCCGTTACTGCGGTAGGCAATATCCTCTGTTTTGTCGGTGTTTCTAAGACCATTTATGGTTATTGGATTCCTGCAAATGCCAGCTACACGATGTTCGCAAGAAACAATTTCGATTACGATATATCAGTAAGCATCAACAAAACGGAATCGTTCAGTAGTGTTGTTGCTGATTTAGCTGACGTATTTTGGGACTACTTCTCATGGTCAAGTTTTGGAAATGACAATGAAGGTAACCGCAGGGTTACAAATATACCAGCAGATAAAGTTCAGAAAGTTTTCTCTGCCATTGATGCTGAGAATAATCGCACACTGGCAGCACTGGGTGATACGCATCAGAAATATAACACTTTTGCTGTTGTTGCAGTAAGACTATACGATGGTTCATACTACAACATATCTAACATATTCCGCCTTAACGGAATATACAACACGATAGACGAAGTTAACTTCAACGCTGACAACAAAAAGATATATGTTAGCAATGCTGGCAGTCTGACTGCTTATGATATACAGATAACATTCGAGTCATTAGAACAGATTTACGACCTCATTCAAGGTGTAGACATATTCCTTACTAAAGGAAATCCTTTTGTCGATTTATCTAAACCAGTAGATACGTTTACCTTTACAGACGGAGACAAGCACAGACAAGGCAAGTTCTATATTCCAAAGATGAGCGTATCTACAGCTAAGCAGGAGATTGACAATCTTGTCTTCTATCACTCCATCTTCATCAGTAAGACAGAACTCGGCAAGAAACATACCCTTAAAAGAGTTACAGAAGCAGAAGAGAGCATCCAGCTAGCCAATCTGTTCCGTTCTGATTTTGGAGGTACAACCGCCATCACCTACAATAACAGACTGCATATAGGAAACATCAATACAGGAGATATTAAACTCAAAAACACGTATACGTCAGGTAACGGAATATTCGACAGAGAAGGTATCATCAAAGTGGAGACCCGTAATAATTCCATCCTCTGGAAAGGTATGCTATCCTATATAGATGAAACCATCTATTGTGTTCCTATCAACGATGTGCTACGTGTAAGTTATTACCGCCACCAACTTATAGAAGGTGGAATATACGAAAAGGCAATAGTAAATCCGCTATCTTCTGATTCTACTGCATTCTCGTTCTATATAGGTGAAGATACGAAAAACGGTATCACCTTTGAACTTCCGTGGGCTGCATCAACAGAAGAAGAGTGGAATAAGGTTGTTGAAGAATATAAACAATATAACAAGAATCCATCTGTAGAAAATAGCCCTAACCTTCTAAAGGTAAGCGAAGCAGAGAACCCTCTTGTGTTCCCTGCCAAGAACTCTGTTCAGGTAGGTTCTTCTGTTATCAGCGCACTAGCCGCCAACACCCGACCAATCAGCGAAGGTCAGTTTGGTGATGCTCCTCTCTATGCCTTCACCGATGAAGGTGTGTGGGTACTGATGCTGAGTGATGAAGGTACTTATCAGACTCGCCAGCCAGCGCAGCGTGATATATGTTCCAATCAGAAAGGTATCTTGCAGATTGATGATGCAGTTCTGTTCCCTACAGAGCGAGGTATCATGATGCAGCAGGGCAGGGAATCTGTATGTATCACGGAAGTGCTCGATGATTATCCTTTCAATTTCCTCACGATATATTCCCACTCCGTCAAGGATAAAACCTATCCCAACAAGCTCCTTGCACTGGGTGGCATTCCTGAGGATGATGTGAAGTATGTCAAGTTCCGTAGATACCTCATTGAAGCTGATATGATTTACGATTATTACGATGCCCGAATCATCCTCTTCAATCCGAACTACTTCTACGCTTACGTTTACTCGTTAAAGAGTAAGATGTGGGGAACCATGCACAATGTGTTCAACAAGCGAGTCAACATCTATCCAGATGCCTACGCTACCGACAAGGAAGGAAAAATAATCAATGCACACGTAAAGGAACCTACCGATAAGGTTTCCTATTTCCTCTGTAGCCGTCCGTTGACTCTTGGGCAGGAGATTCACAAAACAATGTTTAATTGCATCACAAGCGGATATTTCGGAGACTTCGGGGCAAACAAATGCGGCATGGTGCTATTCGGAAGCAACGACCTGATGCACTGGTTCTTCATTGGTTCATCTACCAATATGTTCCTCAGAAACCTTATTGGGTCTCCATACAAGTATTTCCGAATCGCATTGATGGGAAGCTTGGATGCCTATGAGTCTATCAGCACGCTACACACCGATTTCCAACCACGTTTACAAAACAGACTTAGATAATTATGGCAGAATATACATTATTAGAATTTGACTCACGGAAAGTTGAACTAGGTGCAGCCATTGGATATGAGAAAAATGGCAAGATTGAGATTTCAAACTTTGTGAGAATAGCAGATATAGGTGAAAGGAGCCAATACTACGGTTATGTTTCCTTTGGTGCTGGTTCGCCTTTATATGGTTTCACAAAGGATGGTGAATGCTTTTCTTCATCAGAAATTAAAATAGCTGACTTGAAGATAGTCGATTCCACCATCACCCAAACCACTGGTACAAAAATCGTCAAGGAGACGGATTCCGATGGTTCAAGCCATGCCCGACCATACAACCCTGTCAGCGCAGCAGCAGAAGGCGAAGAGATCAATGAAGGCGAAACCACGGAGCCTGATAACGTCTTCTCCATCGCCACCCTCCAGCCGAGAGAGGAAGTAGCCATGAGCTGCCTCAACGCAATGCTCAGTCACTACGATACTCCGCTCAACATTGATAACACCAAGATTAAGCAACTTGTAAGCAAGTCTTATATGTTTGCTCAGGAGTTCATCAATCAGGCAGTACTCTATCGTGAGAAGGAGACAACATCTTCTACCGCAGAGAGCAACAAATACGCATCAATAGATGCCAACTCGCTCAGCAGCGACACCGATAAACTGCTCTACAACATAGCCACTGCCATTACCAACTTCATGGCTCAGGATAAGAACCAGTATGCCGAGCAGCAGAAGAACGGATTGAAGGTCAACGCTGAGGTAAGCGGAACCATCACCACCAAGCAGGAAAGTGGCTCTACTGGAAACACTGAAAACGTATAAATTCTTTTTTAATATATATCTTTTTTTAAAAAAAGGGTAGCCGTCCGTGATGGATAGCTACCCTTGCTTTTTGTGTTAACCTAAAACGACTAATATACTAAAATGGATGCAATGCAATTCTTACTCTGCCAGCCGAGCGGTTGCTGGCATCCTTAATCTTCTGCTTCTTATCCTCAGCCAGTGCCCAGAACCTATCAGCACCGTCAGGAAAAACAATCATCAGCCATTCATATAGACATTGGTTCACAATATAATCGTGAATATATACCGTCATGGTATGCACACTGGTCTTCGAGAATCCGTTTGGCATTCTCAGAGCCAAGTAATAGGCTTCCTCCTCATTGGTAGGCGAGCCGATGCACTCTTCCCACTCATTGGAATCAAAGCCACCTCCAAGCATTTTCATCTTGGTATATCGGAAAAGCATTTCCCTGCAATCCTCCACGGCTGAATCCAATATCCTAGCCAGTTTATCACGGTTGCCTTCCTCTGATACGTCAAACACATTCTTCAACTGCTTGGCATCCATACCTTTCTGGCTGGCATAAGAGTCAGCAAAAGAAAAAGCCGTATTCTTGATGTCGTATATCAACTCCTTCTTTTCCAACTCTATCATCACTTTATATCCCTTATTGCAATGTTTCATATCCTGCCCTCCTATCTTGTTGGTCTTTTACGCATATAGAGTATAGCATCCATCTTCACCAGCAAAGCATTTGCCTTATTGAGATAGTCTTCCGCCTTATCCTTAGAAACTACCAAGCACCATTCAGCTACTATCTTGTTTACTACATAACTGAAAGCAGTAGACTCCAAGGTCTTCGCCAACGAACCCTTGAAAAGTGAGCTTACTCGCAGCCCGAAGATTTCCTCTTCATCAGAATCACTCTTCTCAGTAACAAGCACGCTCTCCAACGCTGCCGAAACATCACCGATGGCATCATGCCAAAAGCCTTCCAGCATATCCCTGTCCGCATCCGTCACAAATACTTGGTCATACAGACTCTTGCCGTTGGCATCCAAGTTCTTTCCACCGATGTAAGCCGTGGTCTTAGCCACCTCCTCATACACCTTATCTCTGTTGATTGATATTCGTATATCTCGCATTCTTGAATCTCCTATAAATGTTAAGCCCTAGCAATACCAGCAGCACGCAGGTAGCACCCATCGCCCATGCGGCATATTCCAATTCAAACTCCTCCCACTTTGTCAGCTTCCGCTCCACTGGATAGGGTACTGGGATGGAATCTCTTTTCAGGAAGGAATCTACCTTCACCTTATACACATTCTTATAGATGGTCTTCTCATGCCATCGGTCAAGAAAGCAAGTATCTCCATTCTGTCTGAGGAAGATTGAATCACGCACGAAAACGCTGTCAGAAGTATGCAGTGTATCGTGTTTTACTACGTCCCGACATATAAGTTTTTCCATCGGGACGTATTTTGTCTTGCATCCCGACAGAAGAAAAGCTATCAGCAACATACCCAAAACATATATCAGGAGTTGCCAAAAATCAGTATCGTACCACTTCTTCATAAGCCTACACTTTGAGTGCTACCAATGCTCTTTTCAAATACTTGCGTCTATGCTCTAAGCCGTAAGTGCCACCATTGATGGTCTTGGTGATAGCAACAAAACTGCCACTATCAGCGAGTTTATTCAAGCCGTGTTTCCACCACCACCACATGGCACTCTTGGTAGCATATCTTGGCTGCTCCAGCAACTCAGGATGCTCCATAATATCGTCAGTCACCTCTCGGCTGTTCTGCAAAGCCTGATAGTTCGCCCTGCCAGTAATCTGAATCAAGCCCCTGCCACGATACTTGTAGCCGTCACCATCTTTCAGGTTGCCCAGCATATTCTTCAACTTGCCAACGTCATACTTGTGGAAATAGTTCCTGTTGCCTAGTTCCTTGGTATATCTCAGTTCACCGCTCTCATGGGCTATCTGAGCCAAGAAATGAGCCATACGCTTAGGAGTGTCTATCTGATACGTATCGGCATAACCATTGATGTAAGGCAGAAAATCATCCACCTTAGCCTTCGCATTCGGCATAATCGCCAAAATCTGTTCTCTTGTTACCTTCATATTATTTACTCTCCTTTACTTGTTTCAACATATTTGCGAGTTCGTCCTTCACCTTACTCTCAAAGTTTCCTAATTTAGTCTTAAAATAAATGTTCACTCCGAATATTGCTCCAGAGTAAACCAATGTCTGGCTGACATACCAGAGTACACCATCTGACACCACATAATTGTTGAGAAAGAATGATAGGAAGGTGAGTACAACACCACTCACTAGCATTCCGATAGCTGCACCATATTGCAATCCTTCACGTACGTTTGGAGTCATAACTTATCTTTTTATACTATTAACATTAATAATATGCAAAGATAAGAAATGATTCCCAATTAGTTACTTTATCCGTTTATTGTGTGCCATATTTTGCTTGTAGGATGCAAGCAATCAGGGTCTTGCAGATACTCTATAGCCATCAACACCACCATTTCCTTCAATTCCTCAGCATCCTTGCTATATCGCTCCAGCATCACATGATGGTCACTCCTCAGAAGATTCATAGTCACCGCCAAGTCATAGATGGTGTAGTCTGAAATATCATCCTGATGCTTGTTGAAGGCATCCCTTATCTCCTCATCCGTGAAGAAGGGAGCCATGTGCTTGGTTCCGTCAGCATCCTCATACCACATCTTGCAAATTGCATCATCGGCAAAGTGCTTATCAAAATGCTCTTCGCTCAACACACCATACACCATCGCACAAAGATGATGCTCTTCCACATCGCTCAACTTGCATGAGAGATACTTGCCGACTGCCTTAGCTACTGCCAACATCTGTTCAGGAGTCAACTCCTGCTGATACTTTTCTACGAAATCTACAAAATCCATAATATAAAAATTAAAAGTTTATGATGCCGCAAAGATACGAATATCTTTCATGCAGCACCATAAACTCGTAGATATTCCCGCATTTATCTGAATATCAAACAAATACAGTTACGACAAAAACACCTCCTTTCTTTATTCGTCCTTAAATTTAGTTCTCTTCTCTCCACCCCTCGTCCAGATGTCGTTTTTCTTGCGTTTCGACACCTTGCCGAGCACGTCATTTTCGTAAAGTTCGGGCTTGGTTTCCCTCCCTTGGGTCTCTGAAGCAACACCACCATTCGGGTTGCCACCTTGGCTGGCATCAGGTTTCCCATTGCCATACCATTTCTCATTATTCGCCTTGTCTGCTATCATAACTATAAATTAATCAATTATCACTAAACATTAATCACTAAACATTATGCCGCAAGCGGTGGATTCTGTCCGTCAGGACTCACCCCCTGACCGCTCATCATCTGCTGCAACATCGCCTGAGCCTTCGGATTGCTCTGTGATGCCTGAGCCACTTGGGCTTCAAGCTGAGGAGAGAATCCTTGTGGCGTTTCGCCATTCTTGATAGCTTCCTGATTGGATGCAACCGATTGCAGCAACTCCTCTCCAAACGGGAAATCACCTACCTGCAACAACTGCTCCAGCGTGATAGCCTGATTCTGCCACAAGGTCATAAGGAACTCGTTAGCCATCTGTCTGTATACAGGAGTAGCCGTACTTTCCGTGATATTGATGTCAAACTCCACATCTCTAATCTTCTTAGGGTCATAGCGCACAATCTGTCCTGCCCTACCCACGATATTGAAGTTACGAGCCACATCGTAGTACTGCTGCATATTCTTCACGGTCTTGTATGCTCCATCAATGATAAACTGGCTGAAACTCTCCAAAATATCAAGCAGCGACATGGTGGCATTCTGTGTCTGCTGGGCATAGAGCGAACCGCTCGTTCCTGATACTCCTGGTTTACCTTGCAGCGCACCATTCACTCCCGATATATCCTCGAAGAACTTCAACTGATAACTGAGCAAGTCACCGATGCCGATATTCGTAGAGTTATTGGCTACTTGCTGAGGAACCTGACCGCTCTTGTTTGGTTTGTATCTCACCACACCATTGAACCTACTCCACTCGTCACAGAAATCATCCCAACTCATATCATCAGGAAGACAATCCTCAGGGCAGAGCAGCACACCCTTGGCACTCGCACGCATGATGAAGTCATACATCGTGATAAGTCGGTTCACGTATCTCTGCTGGTCAATCACATCTTCCACGAAGCTGTGAATCTCACCATCAATGAACGGATAGAACTTAAAGCAATAAGGATGCTCACCATGAGCATAAGGAGTCTCGCCTTCTCTCAGAATATCACCGAAAGGAGAAAGATAGTAGAAATGCCAGTAATCATCCATAAACCACTCGGCATCAATCAGAGGAATATCCTCTTCCAGCATGCCAGCAGCCATACCTCGCCTGATTCTGTCTCTGTTCTCTGCATCTACAATATCAGCCTTATCTTCAATGTCTATCTTGAAATCATCGCCATTGTTGTAGTCGTGACACCTGTATCTCGGTTTACTCTCCTTGCGCCAAACCTCAATCACTCGGCAGAGCGAAGGGTTGGCAGGATTCATAAAGTCGATGGTCTTAGGGTCGAACTCACCGAATCGCTGAGTGCAGTCAGCAATCACGAAATCTCGGTTAGCCGCCAGTCTGTATATCTCCTTCAACTTACGAGCTTCAGCAGGAGACTTGGCAAACTCTCTCAGAACATTACCAATAGTAATGTCATGCACCTCACCCAAGCAACTCACGTCCCAACCACGGAAATCCCTCATATTGTTGTCTATGAAGAAATTGTTCGGGTTCACGTAGTCCGTCCAGCAATCCAATCTACCTCTTCGCCATCCATACTTTTTCTTATAGATAGCAGCACCGCTTATCAGGAACTCTTCCATGGTTCGGGCATCCAGTTCCGTCTCTCGGTTCAGTTGTCGGTTACATTGCAGCACCACACTCATGGTCTCGCCATATCGTTTCTCATCCTTATCTCTGGCATTGCACGTAGGTTCCTTGCTCTGGGAGCGGTACACACCCAGCACATTCTTCACCAATCTTCTGATAAGGTTGTTCTTCAATGGTTCGCTACCCTGCTCACGGATATAGTCTTCCTCCCTGATACGCTTTTTAAAGCCACACTTGCTTTTGAACTCAATGGTATCGCCCCACTGGTCTCCATAGCAGTATCGCTTGTTTCGTAATCTTCGCTTTCGGAAGTTATCCATGTTGTTGTAATATCGTTGAGCCTCCAGCAAGATAGAGAAGGCACGCTCATAAGGTCGGTCAAAGCGTTTCATCGACTCCTTCACGCTATCCAGTTCATCCTTATCAATCACCTTGCTCAACGATAGCAATTTAGCTTTTTCTTTCTTCTTTGCCATAGTTATTGTGTTTCTGTAGGTTCAACAATATGTGCCAGCTTCCGAGCCACCCCAAGCAATCCGCTTGCAGAATCGCTATCGCCAAGACTGACGCAGACAAGATAGCCAGCCATATACACGATGGAATCCTTCAAGGTTTCAGGCAGCGTTATCTTCTCTTGTCTGATAATCGGCATACACACGCACGAAAGCACCACCGTAGCCTTGTCACTCCTGCTGGTATACAACTCCAAGAACCGTTCGCCATCGCTGTGAATCAACGCTGCAATAGGTCGCTCAGGATTTCCCCTTACCCCGAATCTGCTACCCTGCATCTTGTAGGCATCATCATCCTCGGTGATAACCTGAGCCGAACGTTGCCAGTCACTAGCCTTCACGCTCAGCAGCCTAATCATATCCGATGGAAGATACATGGTTCCCACATAAGCCCCATAAGACTCTTGCCATGATACATCAAGACCCTCGAATCGCTGACCATCCAGCATACTGGCAGGAGCATCCTTCAATATGATTCTTGCTGCATCTACTATCTTACTCTGAATCAACTCGCCTTGCGACAAGGTATCAGAATCGGTAGGAGTCAGCAAGCCCGAAGTCTCTTGGTTCCTGTCCAAGAGCACCTTCACTTCTTTCACCAGTTCAGATACAGCATACGTACTCATTACTCCAGTCCTTCTAGTTCAACACCCTTTTCCTTGGCAATAGCCAAGATGTCTTCCTTGGTCTTCATCTTAGAACGGCTCACACCATAGGTCTCAGCCAGATAGTCCTTGGCATCCTCAACGTCTGTCACTACGTGGGTCTTCTTCTCGTCAGCCACCTTCTTCTTTGCCTTGGCAGCAGCCTTCTTCTTGGCTTCCGCAGCTTCCTTCTTCTCGTCAATACTCTCCACCAAGAAGAACTTGTCGTTGAACCAATAATGAGACTCGATAGCCTTCTGTACCTTTGGGTCTCTTGTCATATAGACACTACTGCCCATGCTCTTACCCTCAAAGACAATGCGCATCCGCTCGTTACCTACCATAACGCTGAATGCTAAATCAGTACCAGCTTGATATTTATTAAACATGATTATACCTTATTATATATATGTGTTACTAAAAAAGGGATGGGGCTAGTGCCCACACCCCTCACTATTTAATGAATAATTTGCAATTATACTCTCTTTTAGGCAGCAGCCTTCACCTCTGCATCATCTGTCTGAGAAACATCCTCAGGAACCTTAGCAAGGCGCATACGAGCATGAGCCTTCGGGTACTTCAAGTACAGACAAGCTACCTCCTGAATAACTACTGCATCGGTGTTACGGATGCCAGCCGCCTTCAAGTCGAGCACGTTTCGTGTCCAAGACAAGTGTACTCGCTTAACCAAGAACTCTGGGTCAAGGGCAAAGCCGCAGTCACTCATACCGAAGAGGTCGAACAACTCAGAGTGAATCATCAGCACCTCACCGAAGTCAGTCTCCCAACTCTTGAACTTCAACTTCCAAATATCAACGGTGTCCTTCAGGCGGAACTTGTCGGAATCAATCTTGCTGAATGCACTCACGAAGTCAGAACCAGCGATAATCACCTTGCGTTTGTTGCCGATACCAGTACCCACGAACAAGTCCTTGGAAATGTCAACCAACTCCAAGTCGGTAATCACTCGCTCATTCTTGTTATAGCCCTTCTTCATATCATCAGCAGTAGCAACATGACCTACCTCAATATCCTTACCAGCCATCCACCAGATACCCTTGGTAAACCACTGGGCAGAGCCATTCTTAACCTCATGCTTGATGCAAGCCATATCACCGAAGAGATAAGTACCCTCCATGGCAAGACGCATATCATAGATGCTATCCTCCTCAATGTCCGAGAAATCCCAATCCACTCGCTTGGCAGCAATCTTGTCGAAGGTACTCTGCTCAACCTGAATCATGAAGTTCTGACAATACTGGGTCTCAGATGCAGGAAGGTTGTTGAAACGACCCGTCTGAACGTCCATTTCACCACAACTCTTAGCCATACGGATAAGTTTCTGACCCTTCTTCAAGGCTGGAACACCGATAGCCTGCTTGTTAATCAACTTACCATTTACGGCATATACAATAGGGTAGCCCTCTGTATCTTTACCGCAAACGCAAAGTTCCAAATCAGGAGTAGGAGCATCAGTAATGGTAGAATATGCAACACCCTTATAGTTGGTAATTGCCTTCACACCTACCACTCGGATGGTATCATCCAGCGTAAACATGGTAGGGTCTTCTACCTTCAATACCATAGATGTACCAGTACTCTCAGTTGTTGCTTCCTTCACGGTAGTCTTGATAGGACGTGTACCGATACTCCAATACTCAACTACAAATGAATTGGCAGACTTGGTTGTCGCATAGCGCGAAATCTGGTCAACTGGAGTAGCCATCGGGCGAATCTTGGTAATCTTCTCGTCAATGTCGTTCAGGTAATACTCCGTGCCATTCTCGTTATAGTGCTCACGACCCTTTGTCTCGGTCTTGATACCATCATCCTGACGAGCAGCACCACCATTGCCAGCCTCACCAGCAGCAGGAGCACCACCAGCTTCCGCAGGGTGACCACTCTCGGAACTACCAGCATCAGGTAGAGCCGCCTCAGCCATGATAACCTGACCATTCACTCCAAAAATAACTGCCATAACCATCAGGAAAATGGAAAGCAGCCGATTAAATGTACTTTTCTTCATTGTTATTCTGAATATTAATTAAACATTATATATTATCTTTTCACCTTGTCGAATTATCTAATGTGTGTTCTCTTCTCGTTGCCACGCTCCCAGACGTTACCCCTTCGTGATACCCTGCCCACGGCACCAAGGTCAGGCTGATTATCCGTTGGCTTGGTCTCCGCATTGGCAGAATCAAGGTCGGCAGTACCATCACCCTTCTTGCGTAGCTGCAAGTTCTTGACGTGCTTGCTATTCTTGCCACGAACCTCACCTTCATGTGCCGCATCAGCCACATCGGTATCATGGTTCTTAGCCTTGATGAAAGCAGTAATCATTTCTTCTGTAAACTTGCCAGTCACCACATTGCGCATGGTCTGAAAGCACTGGTCGATGGCATCGTTCACAGCTTCCTCGCCATACTTCTCTTCCAACTTGTCGAATACCTCATAGCTGGAAGGCATGTTCTTGTCATACTCCTCCTGCAATTTCTTGCCGTTGGCAGCATTCTGCAAGAACTCCGACTGAGCCGATGCAATCTCATCCGCATTGTCAGGGTCAGAGTAGTAATCAATGGCATCCTCGCCATGTGTACGAATCAACTCAGCGTAAGGACTCTTGCCAGCCTTCATCGCTTGTAGGAAGGTAGCCGCCTCAGGGTCACTACCCAGCCAATCGCCCATAGCCTTCTCGTTATCCTTGTACCCCTGCAAAGCCTTCTGGTCGGCATCATAATCATCATTGATTGCCCCATAGATAGACTCATCATCCGCATACTCCGTATCAGGGTGTCGGGTCTTCAAACGCTCCAAAGCCAAGTCTCTCTTGGTCTTGGTATCTTGCTGTTTTGCAGCACCAGCATTCTGCTCAATATTTGTATTTTCGTCCATATATATATGTGTAAATTTATAAATCAATGCCCAAAATTAATGCTTTTTTCCGATTTTCATCTTTTATCCGTTAATTTAGTCTAATCGGATGCGACTAATTCAATACTTTTTTGTATATTTGCAGGGTCAGATATGAAATATAAGGATTCACGATGCTATTTTATACAGGAACGTGACGCTGATTTATTGAGGGCTTACAAAGAAATTATTAAGGTAAGAGACAATATCAGACTCTCAGAGATTGAGGAAAAGCTAGCCCAGTCTCCGAGCAGAAGGTTTTGGGTTTCAGAAGACCGTGCTTATATAGTCATATTAGACTTACTGAAAGGAAAACCACTTGATAACATGATTCCTACCCGAAAGGAAATGTATCAGGAGATTTTCAGACGATTCCAGATTCATAAGAGTAATGAACCATATCTCAGTAATATGGATATTATCAAACGTGTATGTGCTGAAAAAGCACCCAGTTTCTATTTGACTCCTCAAAGCATACACGTAATTCTTAGCAGGGTGAGAAAGGAGGAGAAGCAAAGATGCTACGAGAGACGAAAGAAAAGATTGCGCTTTATGCTGGGTACATTATAATAATGTGTATCACTTTTCTAGGATATGATGGCATGGGTCTCTTTGACGATTGTTCTATTCAGAACCGACTAAGCTACCCTTTCTTTCATCAGAACATCTTTCATGCTGCCATCAACCTTTATGTCTTCCATCAATGCTACCGAGCCATCCCTTGCGGCATCGGTCACATGGTGGCATTCTATCTCATAGCCATCAGCTATCCCTTCCCCTCATCCCTACCAATCATCGGTCTCAGCGGCTTTATCTATGCTTACATGGGCTTTATAGCCCCCTACGTAGAGAATAAGGTAAGATACAATCTCACCATTCTCCTATATATCTGTGTTGGAATCTTCTTCCCTTGCATGGCAGTTGGAGTCCACATCTATTGCTATGTACTTGGTCTGTTGTGGGGATATTTAAATGCACCGCTATGCCAAGACAAGTAACCGCCACACAAGCCAAACTCACAGATGCACTTGACAAACATGTATTGGGCATCCTGAAAGAGAACGAGAAACGCATCAGGGAAATCAACACACCATTCAATCCCATCAAGGGTGAAGGTTGTGGAGATAAGCGATTCCTGCTCTTCCTTCCTGATTTCCCGATTCAGAAGCAGCAGCTTCCAGTTTCGATGAAGAAGATTCCGCTCGTCAAGATGCTCATCGAGTTGGGTAGCTGTAAGGCTGTAATCGAGGAACTGCACAAGGATATAGACGAGCCGTACAACCTAGAGGAAGAAATGGAGCAACTGGTGGAGCAGTTCACTCGCATCAGAATGAAGCACGACCCCTTCTTCTTCTTCGCCACATTCATCTACATCAAGCCGAAAGGTGGAGGTCTCCCCTTCCGTTTTGTGCTCAGAAGACCGCAGCGCAGACTGCTCAGGTGGCTGGAGGAGCGGAGAAAGAAGAATCGCCCTATCCGTCTCATCCTGCTGAAAGCCCGACAATGGGGAGGTTCTACGGTCATTCAGATGTACTTCCTCTGGCTGCAACTCATGTGGCAGAAGGGTCTCAACTCGCTCATTATTGCTCAGGTCAAGGACACCGCAGAAACCATCCGAGGAATGTTCGATGAGGCGTTGAAGGAATTTCCGACCAAGTTCCTGCACGAAATGGGCGAAGTATATTCTGAGAGCGAGCCTAAGTTTGTGGGAGTGGGAACATCAGGAAACGTGAAGAAGGTTCCTCAGCGATTCTGCAAGATTAAAGTGGGTTCCATGCAGAAACCTACTTCTGCCAATGGTGAAGACTATAACCTTATCCACTGCTCCGAGGTAGGATTGTGGGAGAAGACGGAAGGAAAGTCTCCTGAGGAGGTTATCCAGAATGCCACCAATGGTGTGCTCTACCGACCATACACGATGATTGTATATGAATCAACCGCCAATGGTACTGGAAACTTCTTCCATCAGGAGTGGCTGGCAGCAGAGAAAGGTGATTCTGTATTTGAGCCGTTCTTCGTCCCTTGGTTTGAGATTTACGACCTCTACCATCTTGACTTCGAGAGCAAGAAACAGAAAGAGGAGTTCGCCAAATGGCTATACGAAAACCGCAACAACACCAACACGATGTCGAATCGTGAGGAGCCAGTAACTTATCTTTGGAAGTTGTGGCAGATGGGAGCACCATTGGAAGCTCTTAACTGGTATATCGTGGAACGAAAGAAGTTCACTGACCACGGAGATATGGCTAGCGGATTCCCTTCTGACCCAGTAGAGGCCTTCAAGCACTCAGGAGCCAAGGTATTTGCAGAGGAGAAAGTTGACCAGTTCAAGAAAGGTTGCAGAGCACCTAAGTTCATCGGCGATGTGTATGGTGATGGTTACAAGGGTAAGAAGTGCCTACAGAATGTGCGGTTCTCGGAAGACAAGACTGGGCAGTTGTGGATATGGAGCAAGCCTGAGTACTTTGACGATTGCAAGGTAACCAACCGCTATCTGGTTGTTGTGGATATTGGTGGTAGAGGTAGCAAGGCAGACTGGTCTGTTATCTGTGTCTTCGACCGCTATTGGATGATGGAAGGTGGCAAACCATACGTGGTAGCCCAATGGTACGGACACATAGATATGGACTTGCTGGCATGGAAGGCTGCACAGATAGCCAAGTACTACGACAATGCCCTATTGGTGATTGAATCCAACACCTTGGAGACGAAAGACAAGGAGCACATCTTGGAAGGTGGCGACCAGTCAGAGTTTATCCTGAATCAAATCAAGGATGAGTACGACAATCTCTATGCTCGCAAGCAGAGCGAAGCAGACATCAAGGAAGGTCTGCCACGTAAGTACGGATTCCATACCAATGTGGCAACCAAGCCGATGGTTATCTCTGTACTGGTTCAGGTAGTCAGAGAACATCTATACGTTGAGCGAGACCAGCGATGCCTGAACGAGTTCCTTACCTACGAGCGTAAGAAGAACGGAGCATACGGAGCCATCGACGGAAAGCACGATGATTTGCTCATGACAAGAGCCATCGGACTCCACATCTGTTTCAATGAAATGGAAATGCCTAAGATGATTCAGAATCAGGCTAGAGTAATGAGAAGAAAGGTTTCTGTTTCGGCAGCAACCATCATATAGTTTCAAACAATTAATAATTACGATTATGAAAGTAACAAAGATTTTCAAGCGCATCAAGTGCGAAATCATGTACCGCCAAGCTACGGCTAAGGCAGACTACGCATCCAAGAAGAATCATGGTGAAATCTTCTACGTCCTTCCTACGCAGAAGGGCAACCTCATGATTATGAACCGCTCACTCTTCGAGGCATTCAAGAAGACCAAACTGGTAGACAACGACATGAAGGTCAGAGACCTCTTCAAGGATTGCGTCTACCATACCAACTGCAAGAGCAAGAAAGGCAAGGAAAGCCGCAAGCGCAAGTTCCTCCGCTGGAAGGGCTTAATCTAAAAAATATCCCACCTAAATAAACGGATAAAAGATAGGTAGAGAAATTTCTGCCTATCTTTGCACTATTATTAATAATGTGTATCAAATATGATTTATAAAATTGTACAAGGCAACGCTTTCAAACTCCACATCTTGGTGAGAAAGATGGATATGTCTAAGGAGTTCAACCGCTTGGTTGACTTCGATTTGACTCAGGCATCAGACATCAAGGTGGAACTGCAATGCTGTTTCGATGATTCCATCATCGTGCCCACGTCCATCGGTGGCATAGAGCATAATGTGCTGGTGTGCAATATCCCATCCACCCTTGACATCGGCAACTACAATGTAGCCGTATCATGGAACTACGATGGTTATGCCATGAAGAGCGTGGAACGAAACATCTTGCAGATTATTGAGACCAATCATAGGGTGAAGGTTCCTTGTGGAGTCTTCCAAGGCGAGACGGTAGGTATGTTCGACCTCCGTTACTACATGGTCACCAAGAACCAGTCAGACTGCACCTTTGTCTACTCATTGGATGATGTTACCCTATCCTCTACTCCTGCCACATTGAAGCTGGGCGAGAAGTATGAGACAACGCTGACTCCAGCCGAAGGATTCAATCTCGGTTTGGTGAAGGTAGTCATGGATGGAGCCGACATCACAAGAGAAGTCTACAAGGATGGCAAGATTGAGATTCCAGCCGTATCAGGCTACGTAAGCATCATGGCAAATGGCGATGATAACATCTATTATTACGGAGCCACCGCAGCCAAGGATATGTGTCAGTTCAACATGGAAGACCTTACCAAGGTAGTGGGCGACATCGTAGACAAGTCTATCAACATCACCACCACCAAGGAGAAACCATACATCTGGTTTGCCAGCCGTGTGCCAGTAGAGTTCTATCAGTCAGGACTCACCGCATCCCTCTACTCCACCAAGGTAGGCGACATCTACTATTATTGGACAGATGAGTTGAAAGCAGGAGAATACATATATAACGCAAAATTAAAATAATATGGCAAAAGAAACCGTTTATAACAACACGCTCGTAAGTGGAGCAGCCGACGAAACCTTGACATACACAAGATATATCAAGGATGAGAGTTCGGGGAAATCCACCAAGGAGCTTCTTGACGAGAAGGTCAACAAAACTGACCAACTCGGAACTACGCAGATTGCCGACAAAGCCGTTACTACAGAAAAATTGGAGAATGAATCGGTAACCACCGACAAACTGGATGCCGCATCCGTCACCACCGACAAGGTAGCAGATGCCAACATCACCACCTCCAAACTTGCCGACTCATCCGTAGAAACCGAAAAAATCAACAATAAGGCAGTAACCACGGATAAGTTGAATGATGGCGCAGTAGACAATTCCAAACTCTCCCCTAATGCGGTAACATCGGAAAAGATTAAGGATGAATCTATCATCACCGAAAAGCTGAACGACCGTGCAGTAACCACAGAGAAGGTAGAGGAGAAGGCTATCACCAACACTAAAATCGGGGATAGCGCAGTAGATGGCAGAACAATCAGTGAAGCAAGTGTAGAGAAGAAACATCTTGCCAACGATTCCGTAGCTACAGAAAAGTTGCAGGATAGTGCCATAACCTCAGACAAGATTCACACCGATGCCGTCACAGAGGAGAAGATTAAGGATAGTTCTGTCAGCAATTCAAAACTTGCCGACAACTCTGTTGGTACATCAAAAATCAAGGATGGCAACATCACAAACGAGAAGGTTGCCAACAATACCCTTACCCAAGACAAGCTAGACCCAGAGCTTCGCAAGGCTATCCAAGCAGCCACTGGCTTGCCTGAAAATTTGGTAGAGGTTATCCAAGACGTAGATGTAGAGGTCAAAACTCTTCATTCCAAAGATACCGACCTCCAGTCTCAAATCACAGACAAGCAGCAGCAGATTACTGCCCACGACAAGGATATTGAGTTATTGCAGACTCGCAGCACTCAGATGGAGCAGACTATCAACAATATAGCTGCTACTGGTGGCGCAAGTGTCGCCAATACGGTTGCGTACACCAACACAACCAGCGGTCTCGAATCCGTAAACGCCCAAGGAGCTATTGACGAACTTGCCGCCAAGAACAAATCTCAGGATGCTACGATTTCAGCCAAGGCAAATGCAGAAGATGTTTCTTCTCTGATGCAGACAGAACAGGAAAGAGTAAACGCAGAGTTCGCCAAGAAATTCGATAAGGAATCAATCTTGCAGGGATTAGGCGATGCAGAGGATAAGGTAATGTCTCAGAAAGCTGTAAGTGCTAAACTCAGCGACTTACAAAGTGATACTGCATCGCTAAAGTCAGATACTGCATCGCTATCAAAGTTAATTAGTGCTGAAGATGACACTCTTTTAGGTAAACTAGTAGACTCCTTAGGGAAAATATTGGTATATGTATATAAAACTGGAGGCATTTATATACCTAAATTAATATTGCCGAGTCTTGATGATATTAGAGATGAGATAGCGGAAGTTATTTCAGAACTTAAAAAGAAAGAAGACAAAATAGAAGGTAAAACTCTTATAGATAGCCTAGTAGCATCTTCTTTGTCATATAAGCATATCTTGGGAAAGGTATTTTCTTTAATTGATAAAAATGAGCAGATAATAGGTACAATTTCAGATGATGGAAAGTTAGAGCTATCAACTCAATATTTAATAGATAAAGAAAATAGTTCTTATCTTTTCCTTTTACTGGATTCAGAAGATAAAGTTGTTCTTTCTATTGATAAAAATGGATATACTGACTTTAAGAATGAAGATGTTGATAAAATAAAGGATGCCATACTTGCAATAGAAGGAAAATTAGACAAATTAACACCAACTAGCGAAAAGAAAAAAATCGTATGTTGGGGAGATTCACTTACTGCTGGAGCAGGTGGAAATGGAATTACTTATGAGAATATCATAAACGAATTGATAGGAAACGACTATTCTGTTATAAACAATGGAGTTGGTGGTGAAAATATTAATGAAATTGCTTCTAGGCAAGGAGCTTTTTTGACTTTTGCAGATAAAACCTTTACATTACCATCAAATGGAGATGAGGTTGAAATTGGAACTTATGAAGGTGACCATGGATTTAAATGTATAGATATTCTGGGAAATGAAAGTAGTTTGCGTTGGCTAGTTCAAGGCGAAGGAAATAAGTCAATCAATCCATGTTACATTAATGGAATAAAATGTATTTTAAGATATACAGGTACAGCTTGGAATGACAACACTGGTAAATACACAATCCGTTCTGTAGATAAGTTACCGGAAGACTATACAGTATATGATAAAACTCCAATTATCACAAATGGAAATATCTACAGAAATCCACATGCACTTGTATTATGGATAGGAACAAACGGCAATCCAGACACCACAGACGATGAAAGTGTTGTAAAAACTTATGTAAATGTATATAAAAAAATGATACATCATGCAGGAACATCTAACTACGTTATAATTGGTTTGCATTCTCCTAATATGTGGTGGCTTAAAAATGGTGTTACCTCATTAAGTTTGATTGAAAGCGTGTTTAAGAGGGAGTTTGGAAATCATTTTATTGATTGGAGAAATTATCTTCTTACAAGAGCTTTAGCTGATGCAAAAATTACTCCTACAGAGCAAGATAATATGGATATAGCTAAAGGAGATTGCCCATCAAGTTTACGTTCTGACGCTATACACCTTAATGGTGTTGGATATACACTTTTAGGAAAATTAATAGTAAATAGAATGAAATCTTTAAATATTATTTAATTATGGAGACATTAGTATTAAAATTACAAGGTCAGGTTGTTAATAATTCATTGCAACCTTTGGATTCTTTCAGATTCTCACTGACGAACAATAAGGATTCTGGAACGTATGGAACCATTAACTATTTGTGTAAAGATAGTAAAATTAATACTTATCTAAAGAGATTAGATGAAAACTCGTCATTCTATTATGGCGACAATGAGCAATCTCTTACACCTATTTCTGAAAAACAGGTTACTGTATATTCTTCTAACGAGAAGATGTATCATTTTGAGTCTAAAAAACCGCTGTATGTTAGAATTAACAACGGAAAGTCATCAAATTTCGAGTTAGGGCAAGCTAAAAATATTTTAGGATTTGGTAAGTTTTATTCTGAGTGGAATGATAATATTCCTTCTACTTTTATGTTTAGTTTTGATATAAAGCAGTTGTTGAACACACCTAATTTTTGTAAACTTAGAAGTGGGACTCAAATTAATAATATAGGTTCTAAATTAAATTATCTCACTCTATTGAATAGTGTAGAATCTGTTTGTGGTGAATATAAAGAAATTAATAATGATGTTGATTCTATTTTACTAAATGACTTTATTACATCATCAAGAGAATATTCTTTTGTAGGATTTAGTACGTTCTATCGAAAAGATGGAACTGTAATTCCACAAATATTTGAATTAGGAAAAATAGATTTGAGACACATTAATACCACCTGGAATAGCGATGGAATCACCATTGTATATAATGGTGATACTTCAACAAATCCTATAATTCCAAGTGGCGCTAGTAGAAATATCGGGTATATTCAAATCAAAAATGCTAATAAGGTAAACTTTGATAATTTTTTTATAGCATTAGATAACACCAGTGACTCAGTTGAGTACATTAAAATCAGTAATGTAACCATAACTGAAGCTTCCTCTAAAGCTATTAAATCTTTGGAATCAAAATGTTCTCACGTAACAATAAATTGAACTCTAAATCGCTGAGTTTATAAACAACAAGGTGGTGTGAAATACAGAATCATACCACCTTATTTATTTTGATTCTTCTATATCTAATGTGAGAAGTAATCTAAAATATCCAACATACCTCCAAAAATTGCTTTGAGAATATCTATGATTACTTTACCAATTTTACTAATATTCACTACTGCCAACAACGCAAGCAGCCAAGTTACTCCTTTATCTATCCAAGGTTTCCAAATGTTCCATGGTCTAACCTCAGACTTTTTCCACAAGATAGGAATCTGTTTTTTACCCAAATCAGTGATTTCAACAATTCTTCTAAAATGTTGCCCACCTCTATTATTAGGAGTTCCATAATATTTATTTTCCAACCAGCCTTGTGATAGACAAAAACCTATTACTTCATTATCAGTCTTTGTGCCATAACTAACTTTTTCTGAAAGTATAGCAAACATCTTCTTTTCCTTTTTAGTGTGCTCTTTGCAATTAGAAAGAAGACAACGCAAGACAACATCATTATTTATTTCTTCCATATTACCTTAACAATTACATCATTTCGCTTAGCGTTCTTTTCATATTTCTCTAAAGAAAAGCGTTGATAAAATTCGTTTCTGTAGTTTCCTTTTAAGCTAAGTCTAGAAGAAACTGATTCTCTTTCTTTTTTGTCTTTCAAACTGAATCTTGGTAAATCAGAATCATCAGAATTATCAGTTTGTTGCTTCTTCATATATACGACATAATCAGAAAATCCATCAGGAAATATCTCCACATTCATATAAGCACTTTCAATAAAGTAAAGACAAACAACTTTACGACTATCCTTAACAAGCAAAGAAATCTTGTATACAGGCTTATCAAAGATAGATACACTATACACCTCTTCCGTATCATAACTCTCAATTCTAGAGTTACCATAACACATGTGCGAGATATACGCTTGGAGATTTCTATCCATACCATTGATACAGATAGGATTTGTTACACAATATCCCCAATGACCAAAAGAACCTCTTCTTCTACCAAATGATTCTACTGGTATCTTGCTAATATCAATAGCTTGCAAAGATTCTCTTTCTCCAAGCAAAGCACTCTCAACAGGACTTACAAAACCTTTATTGCCATTCTTTCTATACAATCCATCCTTGGTATAAAGGACACCATTTTTAGGTGAACCATTTCCACCAGAAAAGATAAATATCAATATGAAAACAATAACAAAACCAAAGAATATCAATACTGCAACCATAAGCAACAAGTTTTTAAAGTTTATAAAATTGGTTGCAAAGATAATTAATTCTTTTGACTCTGCCTCATCTATTAACATTCTTAACACTCGAAACATCAAAGAACTTCTCGCACAAACTCCCCATCATATAGCATGGTTCCTCGCTCAGCATATCTATTCTATCCTGCTCACAGATATGCGCTACGACATGAAGAAGCTCATGACCGATGGTGTTGATGAAGCTGCCATCAGATTCACACTTTCCGATGGCAAGAACACTCTTTCTTTCAGCTAGGTTGGAATAGGTAAGCCCCCTATCTCCACTCGATAAAGACAGATGCTTATATGCTTCCGATAACGGATTTCCGTTGCAGCCTATATAAGAAAGAGCATGGCATATCTCATCGGCATCAGTCGGCTGATAACCAATAAAACATACTATGCTCCATTCGTATTTCGGAAGTTGTATCACTCTTCTTATCATAACACATCTTCCCAAGGGATAGGCACACCATTATGGCAGCAGTCGGCATAGAATCGGTTGAAGATGAAACCATCCTTCTGGTCGGCATCATCCACCATATCCTTGATAAACTGGGCTAACTGCTCCTCATCCTTGATGGAAGACTTGTAGAAGTCTGCCCTCGCCATATTCGCCACATACACATGGTCGTAGCCTATCTTATTCTTTACCTCTACTCCCTGACCAAGCAGCAAGGCATCCACCTTCTCCTTATCCCAAAACGAAATACTTACATCACGCTTGGTGGAAGGGTCATACTTATACATCTGCTTAACCGCCCACTCACACATCTTCTTACTGAAATGATAGCCATTGTATCTGAGATAGGCAACCATCGCCTCAGGTTTGAGGTCATACATATCCAATGGCATTCTGCATTTTCCCATATTGCTGAATATTAAAGGGAGTCTGGTTCCGACATAAATGTCACTACCAAAACTCCCAAGTTAAACACTAGCGACCGCCACCATTGTAGCCGCCACCACCTCTTTCACCATAGCGGTTCGGGTAGTTCCAATCATCGTTCACGTTGTTGAATCTACGTCTGTTCTCACGCTCTTCACGTTCCTCACGCTCTCTTCTCCAATCGTCACGATAATCAGGCATACGCTCACCCATACGCTCCTGCTTCATCTTTTTCAGGCAAGACATAGCCTTGCTGCCAAAACCAAGCATAGACTCGATGTTGTCATACAAATCATCGAACTTATCTTCTGTAATCTCAATCATTACCATAATCATAAGATATTAAAATGAATAGATAGATAGGAGATTACTTGCTCATGGTCTGTTGGAGCCATCCCATCATCTTGTCAATCTTGCCCTCAATGCCTGAAACCTTACCTTCCAGTTTGTTGATTTTCTCGGTCTGTTCCTTCTCCTTGGCTATCTGGGGGTTGAGTTGCTGTAGCATTCCCTCACAAGATTCTACTACCCTCTTGTTGTAATCTACGCTCTCCAGTATCGCCTTGGATTGTCTCAGCATGGCATCTACCTCTGCACTCATGGCATCCTTGTTGTCGCTAACAACAAGGTTCTTGTCGTTGGCTATCTGTCCGTTTGCTGGCAGTTGCTTGAAATCCACTTCCTCATCACCCAGCTTCACCTTCACGTCCACTACGGTTTCCATAGGCTGAGGAGTAAAGCCGTTATTGAAGGTAGGGTATTTCGTCTGAGGATTGCTTACTGAAACCACCTGACCGATTCGCAAGTTCGGGTTCTCGCCCTTATCTAGGACATAGAACAAAGAGTTAGTTCTTAAACCTTGAAACATAATGTAATCTCCTATTATCTATTCTTGTTAAACAATACCCGACATCATCTGTAGGGTGTTAGTATCTCTCTCAAACCAGAACTGATAAACACCAGTTCCCTGCACGTCTGCAACCGTCAATGGTTCTCCATTATACTTGGTCACAGCCTGTGTCGCTCCGTTGGTCTCGAAAAGGATAGGCAGCGTGCCAGTCGTTCCAGTCGGAATAGCCTGCATCAGATTCACGAAAATCGTACCTCTGTAGTTGGCATTCACAAAGGCGTGGTTTTTGAACGAGAAGACAACATTGTTGGTGTTCACCACCACGCCCGTAGAAGCGATAGCTGCCGAACCATTACGATTCACCCTTGTAAATGGTCTTAACCAAAACATAGCAGCCTCCTTTCCTTATTAACCCCAGAATCCTGCATTGTTAGCAGCATTCAGTCCATACAAACCAGCCTGATAAGCCACGCAGTTAGGAACCGCAGTGAAAGGGCTATAAGGAGTGGTCACGGTCTCAGGCAACTTACACTTGATACCAGCCACCTCATTCTGCAAGCCAGCCAATACCTGATTGATAGGAGCCACCGCCTGACCCACAATCTGAGAGGTCATAGCAGAAGACTTGAAGGTGCTGTTCTCTTCACGAAGAGCATCAATCTTGTTCTGTAACTCTCTCATTTCAGCTTGCTTCTGTCCGTCAACGATGGTCTGAGTACTCTCCTTGATAGCGTTGTGCAAGTCACAAGTCTGTCGCTGAGTCTCGTAAGCCACATTAGAGAAACCACGCTCCTGACCTACTGCCACGTTGTTGATGGCATTCTGCAAGGTTCCAGTCTGCTGGCAGATAGCCAAGCGGTTCTCGCAGCAGCAGTTGGCAATCTGCTGAGCAATCTGCATATTACCCTGCTGCAAAGCATTGATGGTCTGCATACCGCTCATACCAACCTGATTACCTACACTCTGTACCTGAGAGGTCAAGGCAGAAATGGCACTCTGAATCTGACCTTCGGTGCAGTTCAACTGAGTGGCAAGGTTACTGAGTGCATTGCGGTTTCCACCGATGGCATCCATCAGGAGACCACGACCATAGTCATTGTTAATCTCGTTTGCGAGACCACCACGACCATTATTGCCGAAACCTCCCCAGCCGTTACCTCCCCAGCCCATGAGGAAGAAAAGGAAGATTACCCACATGAACCATCCACCTTCGCCACCGAAACCATTGTTTCCCTTCATGGCAAGAAGGACATTTGGGTCAACACCCTGCTTCTGGAGCAGAGGCGCAAGAAGACCGAGCATCCCATTGTTAGATGTTGAGCCTTCGTTTCCGAATACATACGTTTTACTTTCCATATTATCCTGAAATCTTTTTTGTTAAACACTAAATTATGATTCTCACTTTGTAACGTTACGAGCACAAAGATACGAATAATATGGATAGAGATTGATAAACTCGTAAAAGATTATATAAGTGTATGAATAGCAAAGATTTATGGTTACGGAAAAGGTCGTAAATATACAGGAGGGGCGATTGTGTCTCTCCTATATATATAATGTGTAGCGATTGTTAAAGGTGGATGCCGTACTTTCGTGATAGCTTGCGGAAGAAAGCCTTCTTGTTGGCAAAGTATCGGATGAGCGACTTGTTCCACTTCTTTTCGTGTCCGAACTGGTCATGGATGCCTTCTGGTATCTTGCCATCGTGTACGTACTTCTCGAAAGATGAGATAGACTTACCCATTTCGTGGGCACACCAACCCTTGTTTGCTTGGGTATCATTCATCATGGCAGTAAGGAGTGCCACCAGTTCCAAGTCTTGTTCCGACATACCGCAAGGGATAGGCTTTCCTTCCGCTTGGGCTACTGCTGATTCATGCGCCTTATCAGCGAGAGCACGAAGTCCAGCTTCGATGATGCTGTAATTTACTAATTGCGACATAAGCATATATAATTAAAATGAGTGTAATCAGGAACATATCACAATAGTACATCTGATTTGTGATAACGATAGAGCCGAACATGATGTGTATCACATTGACTCCTGCGATATAGAGTATCGGGATGCGCCACTCTACACACAATCTGTGCAACACCTGACCTTTCCAAAGGGAAATCGGGTATAGGATATAAGTGATGAAGTAGAAGAACCAGATAGGTTCCTCATTCTCTTCGTACCATAGCGTTATCTCCATCTTGTTGTCATAGAACTGAGATACACCATACCATCGCATAAGCATGACCAAAATAGGTACATACTTGAAATAAAGCAAGTCCGTCTTAATCTTGCTGCGTTCGGGGAGAAGTTTTGTAATCTCTCCAATTAATTTCTTGACTCGTAGGTCTTCGTCTCCATCTTTTTTCATAAGCCTTCATTTTTAAGTTTATAATGATTGGATATTCTTTTGCTGATGTAATCACCTGAGTTTCAGATGTTCTTAGATGCTGCAAATATAAAAAGAAATAATGGAAACATAATAATTTAGGATATTTTTAATAGTTAAACTTTATAAATACTTACAGATTGATAGATTTACACAAGAAATAATGGTAAAAAGTTTCAGATTGAAAGCAATTATCCCCCGAAAGCCTAGCACTTTCAGGGGATAGTCATATATGTATTACTTCTCAGTCTTCGCCTTCTGGTTAGCCACAACTACCTTGTTAGCCTTTTCCAGCACGGAAAGAATCTTCTTTCTCAGTTCACGAATCTGTTTCATGTCCTCGGCGTTGTAGGCATCCTTGCCATCATCCAAGAAACCTTTCTTCAACTCTGAAATCTCCTGCTTATCAAGGGAAATCTCGTCAATAGCATCAATGGCAGCCTTGTTGGTGTTATAGTAGCCATCGCTCTGACTAGGAGCCGTATCAAGCAAGAGGTCATAGGAAGTCTTGAATCCGTTCAGTTTGGTGTAGAGTTGTTTCAGCTTCAAGTCCTCGAAATCATCTTTCGGAGTAGCGTGAGCCTTATATATATCCTCGGCATTCAACTTGTGAGGTCTATACTCCTCCCCACTCTCCTCAGCACGTTCCTTCTTCTTGTCTTCCTCATACTTCTTCACCTTCACATCATCCTGCTTGTACTGCTTATACTCCTCAGAGTCGTAGAACCGCTCCAGCATGGAGTAATCGCCATCCACCTTAGCTTGTTTCTTTAACTTGCTCAGGGTATTGGCTGCTCGGTCGTGATTCTCCTTCATGTTCCAGAACTCATCACCTTGTTTCTTAGTGACTGGTCTATCATCAGGATTGCTGACGAACTTGCTGAATAATGGAATATCAGCCACCTTGATTTCCTTCGGGTCGTTGAGTGACTTGGTAAGAACACCGAGCACCTGACTGCCCATGGTGTAAGCACCACCGAGATAAGAAGACAATACATGGTCAACAACGGCAGGGTTATTCAGATTGTATCTTGGGTCACCGAAAGCATCTATGCTATTCTGCTGCACATCAGGATAGTCGTTTCCGATTGAGTTAACCATCTTGGATGCACGAACCAGCCAATCAGGAGTGCCCACGTATGCCTTGGTAAAGTTCGGGTCATACTTGTTATACTCTGTCTCCTTGAATAATGGCTTGCCAGTGAAGTCAACATTGAAAGCCAACTCAAAGACTGGTCGGATAGCATTCGGCATCAGACTGACCGCAATATTTCCGTCATATCCAGTAGGGTCGAGCGGAAGCATATCCACCACCTGACCGAGCAAGTCTTCACCATACTGACTCCAACTCTCCTCAGCCAACTCGCCACCCATCATCTTGGATGCAATCATATCACCTATTCCATAAAAGGCACGGAACTCCTGAGCAAGCGGAATCTTCACATACTCATGAGTAAACGGAACCCACATAATCAGGTTGTTTCGTCTATCCCACTTGGTGAACTGCCAGTACTTATCCTTATCATCATCACCGCCAAACAGACTCATCAGGGCAGCGTTAACGATAGGAACCAGCACACCACTCGCCAACCATGATGCAGTAACAGCCGTAAACTTGAAAGGATGATGCTTGGCAAGCGCACCCAAGGTCTGCAAACTCTGTACTGCTGGATTGATGAAGAGATAGAGATTTCTAATCATCTGCCATCCATATTCGCCAGTACCCTTGCGGTTGAAGTTCAAGGTTACATTCTTGGCATCATTCACAGCCTCATCAATGGAACGTCCATACTGAATAGAGGTCATGTAAACCGCAAATCGGTTACTATCCTCGATTGCTCTGTTCAGGAACTCGATACTATCCATGATGGTATGCCCTACCTTCACTGGGTTCGCCTTCCATCTATCCAAATCCTTCAAGTCATTCTTGAATTTCTTCTTCAAGTCTTCCACATCAAGCGAAGAGACAAAGCCAGTCTCGCCACCATTCATCATGAAGTCATAGAACATCTGTTCCTTTGGAGTAGCGTTTCCGTTGCTTACCTTCTCTCTCAACTTGCCGCTCTGATAGTCTCTCAGCATGAAACCGAGATTCCAAGAGGTAGCCAGATTCTTTCTGAGCAGATAGTTGTATCTGCCATCCTCATGAATAGCGGTAGATGCCAGCGTCATGGTCAGGTCTCGGAAGTAGTTGGAAGGGATGAAGAGAGGTGAAAGACTGGTATAGGCAGCAGCCATCTTTCTGCCCAACCAAGCAGCAGCCCTATCCAGTTTGCCGCTCTGAATCTCTCTTACTCGGTGTGCTCTGGTATTGTTCATCGCCTGAGCCAACTGCGGGTCTCCATTCACATAGATAACATATTCCTCGCCATCCTTCATCACTCGCACCTCATGTTCTCTCTCCTCGCTGTGAGTCTGAGGATAGGCTATGTTCAATCCGTCTCTCTGCTGGGTAGCATCGCCAGTCTGAGCCATCTGCTCCATCTTCTGCTCGAAAGCATCAATGGCAGCCTTCACCTGATTACTATTCATCTGAGAAGTAATCTGAGGTGTAGCAGGAATCCACTCCTCGTTGCCGTTGGCATCCGTACTCTTCACATACCAAGCCTTGCTCAGGGTGAGCAGGGAGGTTGGATGATTCTGAGCCAAGAGCATCAGGTGTTGCTTCACCCAGTTCTTGTTGTTCAGCAGGATTCCGCTCTCTGCCATATTCTCGATGTAAGCGATAGGGTCATTAGCGATAGAGGTTCGTCCGTGTGCCGTCTTCAAGGTCTGATTGAACGCACCCTTGCCGCCACCAACATAGTCCCATACTTGGTCGGCAGTTGTGCCATCCCAGCCACGGAGAGGAATATAATGGCTATACATATCACGCACATACTGATAAGTATCTTTGCTCATCATGCCAGCCTTATAGCCATCACGGAGAATCTTCTTTGTAGCCGCATTCGTAGCATTCCAGAGGTCTTGCACCTCAGCTACATGACTACTCTCAATATCCCTTACCAGTTTGTGGGCAGCTTCCTCAAAGTCTGAGCCACCAAAGAGAGCCGACAAGCCTGAGTAATCGTAGGCGATACCATTCTCATCATAACGATAGTCCATATAGGAAGGAGAGTATTTCGTTCTGAGAGCGTTATCTCTCTGTCTCCAAGTAGTGAAATCCACTCTTCCAAACTCCAAATCGCTATCATTGGTAATACGGTTCATATCGCCCTTGTAAGCCCTGTATGCCGCACTTCTCTGAGCCACGTCCTCAAAGTCAGCATCCAGTGACTTCTTGAAAGCCATCTGTGCATCACGCTCCAAGCCATGCTTAGCCATCATGTAGATACGAACATTATCATAGCTGTCACCCAGTATCTTCTTCATCTGATGATAAGCCTTTCTCAATGGCTGCAAGAACTCATTGTTGTACTCCTCAAACTCGTTCTTTCCCTTGCCGTGACTGCGGTTCTCGGCAGTATAGGCATCCTCAGCCATGTTCAGGCGGTCAACACCCACTTCCTTCATGATAGCTTCCTGAGCCTTGCGGATAGCCAGCATACTATCTTGGAAGGCGATACGTTTGAGCACAGAACCACGCTGCAACTCTCGGTTGAACTCTCCAAGGGCAGTATCATCACTCAGAAGATGCTGCTCGTAAGTTGGTGCAGTCTTCCAAAGAGCCATCTGCTTGCGGTACTCGTCCACTCTCCTCAGGAAGTCAACGGCACTCTCGCCAGCGTTGCGTTGTGGGATGGTTGGTCGCTGAGCATCCTTAGGCAGATTATTATCCTTCTTCCACTGGTTAAGGTCATGCTCAAACTGGTCATAGCGCAAGGAGAATCGGGTATTACCCACGATATTGGCATTGTTCTCATCGAATATCACGTAGTTGTAATCGCCTTCCTTGGCACCGCCATGAATCATACCAGCAGGGTATTTAATACCAACAAGACCATTATCCGAAAGTATCTGACTAGCGGCATTATCGCCTACATAAGTACTCAACTTTCTGTAAAGTTCTTCTCCAAGGTCAGCATCCTTAATATCTCTAACAAGGTCGTTGTACCAGATGGTAGCAAGAACATCATCAGGAGTAGCATCCTTCAAATACTCGTTTAAAGCAAGAACATCATCATCTGCCACATAATTCTCAATCACGTCCTTAATATCTGATTTCAGTTTCTCAACTCTTCCAGCCACATCTGTTGTGTTAACATAAGTCTTCAATGTATGAGCAATGAAATCATTAAGAGGAGTAGCCTTGAAATCATTGAAACCCTGATTATCTGATACTACCTTATAGGCATCTTCTGCCACCTTTTGCTTATCCAAGGAATCAGGAATCGTTCCTTCCCAATCCAGATAGTTGCTACCGTTATCGTCAGGAATATCCACATCATATAGGTTGGCACTAGCAATATTTGGCAAATCTTCCTTCTTTGTATTGGCAATGATTTCACGAATACGTCTTTCTTCCTTCAAGTTTGCCTCAATATAAGCACGTTTTTCTTCTGAAATGCCACTTTGATTCAATTTGTTTTCATCAATTTTAATATCTATGTCAAGGTCTTTCAAAATAAGTTCCTTAGCATCTTCAAGAGACTCGCTATTTGCAGTCTTTACAAAGTACTTATACCAATTATCTGCAATCAAAGAACCCATATTAGGATTAAAAATAGAATTATTCGCTTTTCTACTCTTTGCACGGCTTGCGTAGTCTTCGCCAATCTTTCTAGAATTGGTAACATACACACCATGACCGAAGCTCTCACTTCCCTCGCCTTCCAAGGCATGAGACAAATCGAACTTGTCAAAGCTAGCACCAGTACCATGGTAGGTACGGATGCTAAACTTAGGGTCAGAGCCAGTAAGCAGAGGAGCAATCACATGTTCCGTCAACTGGGTAGGGATTCCGTTGCCGATGATGGTATGGCTCAGATTCTCGGAGAATGGCATCTTGTAATCATCGCTCACTCCTGATACTCTTGCGAGCACTCTACCCATGGCACGATATACCTTGCCGTCAGGCATCACAATCACATCACCGCTCTTGGTTCGGAGTGTTGGCAGCAGTTCATCAGCGAAGGCATGAGGAATCTTTCCGTCAGCATAGGCACTACCCATCACGTACAATGGCTTGTCAATGTTTCTCCAGTCAATGCCATCAGCCTTCAAGCGAATATCCATCCAAGGAGCCACACCATTCTTCTTCTCGGTCAGGGTCGGGATAATATCAGCAACAGCTTCATACCATCCGCTCTTGTGTGCCATCTTCTTTGGCTTGGCAGGAAGTTTACCATCACGAACCGCACGGACAATCAATCTCTCTCGGTTGGTGTAGCCGCCATAGTCAGCAGCGTTATACACATCTGCATCCCAAGTGTAGCCGTTTGCATCCAGAGCATCGGTGATAGTCTTCATGGCATCTGAATCCTTATATCCCTTCACATTCTCAATAGTCACCACCTTTGGCTTTACGGCATTGATAAACTCGGCAGTACTTGCAGCAGTCTCCTTGTCAAGTTCCACCTCAGCGTGATTACTCTTCGCCTGAGAGTAGTTTTTGCATACAGGAGAAGCATGGAAATACTCCACCTCGCCATCAATCTGCTTCACCAACTCCCTAGGGTCAACATCACGAACATCAGCAGTAACGATGTGCTGCCCGAAGTTGTTGCGATAAACACCGCTTATTTTCTCATCATACTCAACTGCCAAAACTGGGTCGATGATGCCCTTCAAGCCTTCCTCAACAAGACCGCCACCACTAAAGTATGTTCCAGCCTTAATGAGTGAGCCATCCTTCAGGGAGAATTTAGGTTCCTCGCCAGCAATCTCTGCCTTGCGGTTCTCGCCCAGAGCCTGAGCAATATGAATCATCTTCTTGTTAGCCATCTTCCAGCCGCTAGGCATATCCTCAATGGCAGTCTTGATAGCATCATCCACCTCATCAGGAGTGTTCAGACTCTTCAAATCCTCAGCCATATCAGCCGCCCCACTCTCCTTTCCGTCAGCCATATCACGGAGAGAGAAGGAAACATCACCCACACCCAAGAAAATCTGGTCTTTGCGAGCCACGTCCTCAGTAGATTCTGCGAGAGATTTTCTTCTCTCCTCAGGAGTCATGTTCAATCGGGCAGATACGTTACGAGCCTCCACCTCACCAGCGAGTGACTTGTAACTATTGTAATCATCATTCTTCTGATAAGCATTATAAAGACCTCTGTTCTTCTCAATCAGAGCCTTTGCCTCATCTTCCTTACCTTCTGCTCGTAACTGCTTAATCTGTTTGGTGACCTCATCAAACCTCTTCTTAACCTCACCTCTAACCAATATAGGACTACCGCCCTTGGCAAAGCCTTCAATATCCTGAATAGCGTGCTGAATCTCGTGATTCAATATGCCATTCATATATTTCAACTCATCAGCATGTATGGTTATGGTGTTGGTTTTTGAATTATATTCACCATTTGAAGGCATATCGTTCATAATGGCATCCGTATCAATAAGCACATCTTTCAACTGAGGATAAGCCTTAAATAATTCAGGTGCATCAATCACCTCAGATAGTTTGCCGCCATTCCAGAGCATATCATCCTCGTAACGCTTAACGATGTGTCCACCGCCTACGTCCATCGTGTCCTTTATCTTGGCATCAGGCATTTCGTATCTCCACTTGCCATCAGCACCACGCTCCCAGCCAGTAGCCATCTTGATTGCATTGGCATCCTTCTTCTCCTCTTCCATCTTGCGAGCCACAGAGAGATTATCCATACGAGCAGTACGCTCCTCTGCCTTGTCAGCAGCAGCCGCACCACGCTCACCAGCGAGAGAGAATCGGATATTGTCGCTACTATTGATAGCTTCATTGAAGGCACGGCTGCGGTCACCTTCCTTATTCGGGTCGTAGTCATACATTGGTAAGCCAGCATTCTCTATACCCTTGCGTACATCTTCGCCCAAGTTATCAGGAACCACGGCAGCAGCAAACTCGTTTAGACGGAGAGGTCTGTTGTACTTAGTCTCAAAGTACGCACTCTTCAACTCTGTCTGTACTGCATTCTTCAAGGCATCCAGCTTCTTCATGAAGGTAGGAGTAAGGGTAATGCCATATTCTTTCTTGGCATACTTCTTAGGGTCAGACTGCAATACAATATCGTGAAGTCTCTGCTCGCCATAGAACACATCATTATACAAGAACTTGGCAAGGTCATAATAAACCTCACTCCATTTCTCGTAAAATTCTTCCTTATCCTTATTAGAAGACAACTTATCCTTGTTGGCACGCATTTCGTCTGTAGAATCAACACGACTAGCCAACTTTGCGATAAAGCTACCAAACGAGGTATATTCACTTCCATTGGTCTGCCCATCTGCTTCTTCCCTCATAGCCTTTGAAACATTTTCAAGAGTTTCAGGCACATACTTTCGGGAACCATCCCTAGTATAGCCACGGAAGATACGGTTCTTCGTTCCGAACTCATCCAGTTTGTTCTCCTGCCATCTGATGTAATCATCATAAAGACCATTCTTGTTGACGTAATTACTAGCCTTCACCTTAGACAGATAGAAGTCATACTTCTTGGTGTCGTTGTGTTCCTTCACAATATCCTCAACAACCTTCTTAATGTCCTCAGCCTTTGGCTTACCATCCTTATCAAGCAAGGTTGGCGCATAGTCACGCTCAAAGATTTCCTTTGTCTGTTTTCTTACTTGTGGATTGATAGGGCTAGCCTTAACACCAGTCTCCTCATACATCTTTCTTCTCACCTCCAAAGAAACCTTTTCCCATGTAGGGTGAATGATGGCATGCTTAGCCAGACTCGTAACCTTTTCGTTCAGTTCAGGGTCAGTCTGCATACTATTCAGAATATCCTCGGCAGTAGGATGGTCACTGATAATTTCTTTCCAGCGATAATCAATTCTTGAATCATACTCCTTAATATCAATACCCTTTTCCTTCAAATACATCAACTCCCAAGCAGGAGTATTATTGTCACTCAGGGCATCCTTTGCCTGCCTCTCAATCTCAGCCTTAGCTCCACTTGGGTAATCAAGACTATCAACCCAGTCTTCAAACTTCCGATACCCCTTTTCGCTCATTTCACGCTCAACAGAAGGATAACGCTGAGTGTAGGCATCAGTTATCCAAGTACCGCCAGTATTGCCAGTACGCTTATCCAAAAGGGCAGAAGGAGCGATGAAGGAAATCTCTCCAAAGTTGTCGTGACCAGTCTTATTGGTATCAATCACAGCCAAAGAAGGATTGGCAAAGCCACCCAGTTTCAAAGCCTTTCTCAGCTTCTCCTCGGTAATGTTATGCACTCCTGCAAGAGTTTTCTCATCCTTCAAAGAGAAACGAGGTTCTACTACCGCCTTAATCTGTCTATCCAAGTCTTTGTACTTATTAAACAGACTATCCAACTCATCCTGATACTTCTCGAAAGATTTACTTCTCAAATCTTCCCAATCATCATCAGGAATCTCATATTCCTCAGTCATTTTGTGCTTATCCATATACTCCTTCATCAGTTGCTTGTGGTATTCAGCACGCTCTTTGCCCTTCAAGTTGTAGGAATCATCAGTTTCCTTTTGTTTCTTCTTCAATCCTGCAACCTTTTCTCTGTTAGCCTCACGTTGCTTGAAAGCCTTATATCTGTCCTCATAAGTAACAGACGATAGTCCACCCTGCTTGTATTCGTGATACTCAGCACCACTTTCGTTGTCAGCATTCTTGTTTGCCGTCACATCAGGAGCATTGAACTCGCTAGGAACATCACCCTTCACCTCATTCACTTGATCAGCAAAAGGTCGGTCAAGGTCAAAGAGTTTGTAGTTACCCCAAGCATCCTTATATACATAATCCAATTCATTATGAACCGCCTTATTATAGAATCGTCTCCATCTGTCAGCCAACACTTTCTTTTCGTAATACTCAGGAGAGTTTGAAGGATTGCTCATATCCACCAGAGCATACTGAGCATACTTGTTTGGACGAAGTTTGGAAGCATATTCATAAGCATCCTCAGCCGCTTTTCTCTGCTCCTCATTCTTGATTGAGAACTTCAAAGAAGGATGATTCAGGAACTCCTCGAAAGTTTTTGGCTCCTCAACATCAACTTTTTCGCCATTTTTCTTGGTAGTTTCAGAAGAATTGTCTATCTTTGCAGCAGAGCTGAGCGGAGGAGTGGAAAGGCTTTCCACCTTATCATCTTTAGGAGTTAACATAATGAGTTCGCCGCCATTTCGTTCAGCTTGTCTTTTTATTCTCCCAAGATTTCTTTCATCAAGTGTATACCAACCAACAACTTCAACATTATCCTTGTTGTCGTTTACTTCCAACACGGTGATAGGACTTTTTTCATCCAACTTGATTGCTACCCAATGGTTAGGCTTCTTTGTTGGCTGTGTATGCCCTACCAAATCTGTATTGTATAAAGCATCATTCAATACCTTTTTACTTTCAGCAGGAGTAAACTTGTGAGCATTCCAATTCTTCTCAAAAATATTCTTCTTGATGATAACTGGTTTTCCGTTTGCTCCTATTGCAGCATCCACATTCTTTGGTATAGCAGGAAGCTCTACATTACGAAAGGCACTAGTGAAGTCTTCATCCATCAACTCATCAACGGACTTAATCTTATCCAGCTTCAAAGTACCATCCTGATTCAGAGGATTTCCCTGATTATCCTTCAACGAGAAATTTACTTTAGCATAGTCTGCAAATGGCTTTAGCTTACGTTTGCTCGTATCAAGCCACTTGTCGAACTCATCCTTACTTACTCCAGTAATATTTCCAAGACCTTGCCAACCATCGCTATAGTTGGCGAGATAAGCCTTTTTGGCATCATCCATGGAGTCATAGCCATACATTACCTTATGCTCGTCAAACGAGCCATCAGGATTCACTTGGTCAACGACAAACACATCACCATCCCAATTATCAAGGTCTGCCTTGTCATTGATAAACATATCCAGATGGTCGCCATCCTTACCAAACTTACCACGGATATAGCCATAAGTATCGTGCATGGTTACTTTCCACTCTTTGCCATCGGCATCCTTACCTGAGCGAGTTGAACCCTTTGGATTTTCTATAGTGTAATCGTAGCCACCGAACTTGATGTGTCCCTTCTTGTAGTTTCCACTCTCTTTCTGTGCGTCAGACGGATTGGTTTCTGTTTCCTCAATAGCTGATTTCAAACGGAGAGAGAACTTGGTGTGATTAGTAATCTTTGCATTGTTCTCGTCAAAGATAACATAGTTCATCTTGCCTTCCTTGTTGCCGCCAGTATTGCGTTGGGCAATAACCTTCACACCGACAAAGCCAGCCTTGGAGAGAAATTCGCTTGCAGCCTTGTCGCTACCTAGGGCATTCGTCAAATCTCTATAAAGTTCCTTGCCAGTAGTCAAAGATGGTTCAAGCCAAACCTCATGTTCGTTACCATCAATCTTGTAAGTATCATACATACCAACCTTCTTGTACTCCCAGCCATCAGCCTTGAATACCTTTGGCAGACGCATAATCTTGGCAGCACCTAAAGGCTCATCCCAACCGATATAGTTGCGACCTGTATCATCAGGAATGTCAACAGAATAAAGGTTGCGTGGTTTCTCCATGGAATCCAACTTCTTCTGCAAAGCGTCAACCTTATTTTTTACATCTTTAATGTCACTTTCCTTAGTTTTTATACTCTGCTTATACCTTTCAACCTGCTTACTATAATACTCAATATCAGATTCATACATGTCAACACCAAGACCAGTGCCACTTTCCTTTGCCTTTGAAAGTTCTTCCTTAGCCTCATCAAGTCTTGATTGGTACAAATCTACATAGGATTTTTCATCTTTCAACTCATCCTCCAATAAATCAAGACCAGACTTGGTATCTACCAAATCCTGTGCGACAGTATCATAGTCCTCATTAATCTTGAAGTCAGAAGGATTCAAATCTTTCAAAACTTTCAACTCATCTTGAACTTGTTTGGCTTTCATCTTCGCAAATGGGGTGTCGCCAACGGATGCAAGTTTCTTCTCATCAGCATCTATCATCTTTGATATAGCCTCTTTTGCGGAAATATTAAACTTATCCATATCAAAGGCAACTTGATAGATAATTGATGGAGTTTTATACGTCATAGGCTTACCTTGATACATCAGTCTTGAAGGCGCATTCTTTTTTGCATTTGCCTTGGCATAAGCCTTGGCGATACCTTCAACCTCGCTCACATAAGTTCCCCAGCCATAAGCCTGAGCACCCTCACCACTACCCATGAAGGAGTGGTCGAACTTGTCAAACGATGCTTGGGAGCCATGATAGGTCTTGATGGAGAACTTAGGAGCAGCAGCTATCTCCTGATTGATGCTGTTCACAACATCATCAGTAACAATATCGCCCTCCTGAATCTGCTGAGGTTCACGACCAGCATTCTTCACAAGTTCCGCTTGCTCTGCTCTGGTCAAGATACGGTTCACCTTCATCGCACCAGTAATCACCCAAGGGTCAGTCTCAGGGTTCGGGTTGGTACGATACATATAATAGCCATCAGTAGGCAGATGTTTCAAGCCAGCGAGAGAATGCTGATACTTGCCCGAAGGATTGATACCCTCTTGGCGAGCTTCCTCCTGATAATCTACATCAGCAGCATACTCCACCTCAGCGAAGACGAAGTTCTTAGGGAAGAGAGTCTTGTTGCCCTCAGCATCCTTGCGGTTGAACTGGATAGCGTAAGGCACTACACCAAGATGCCAGCCTGGTCTATATGCTAACTTACCGCTACCGCCTTGTGTTCCCTTACCGCCCTGCTTAACCTGAGGTCTGCCAGTCTTGCTTTCTCCTGCAATAGGAGCAGCATCAGCATCGAGCCATACACCAACTGGAGTAGCAGCACCATCAGGATTCGCTACCATAGGTGGATAGAGTTTACCATCCTTCAATACGAACACCTTGTAGCCGATACCCTTCTTCTTAGGCTCAGGCTTTTGACGGAGAGAGAATGAAACATCTTCGCCAGTCTCAGAGTTTGTCACCTGACCATTGGCAGTCTTCACATAGGCTTGTTCGATGGAGCGGATGATGTTCTTGGTTACATCGCTATACTCAGTACCAAAGAATGCCAACTTAATCTTCTGCAATATCTCATGGATAGCAGCGAGCAGAGGATGAGACATCTTCATAGCGAGAGTGTGAGCCAAGTTGAGGTCACGAATCATTTCGCCTACAGCATCAGCCACCACTTCCTCAGCATAGTAATCTCTAGCACGTCCAGAGAATCCTGCATCAGAATATCTCTGCATGGTTTCGTCTACCGCCTTATCGAAAGCATCAGCACCATAAGTATCAAGCACAAGCTGAGTCAACTCATTGTATGCAGCAGGGTTCAGGTTCTTGATTTGATGAGTCATTTCGTGACCGAAGATAAACTGAGCACCTTCCGTGATGGAAGAGTCAAGAGTGATGAAGATAGTACGATGCACGTTGCCATCGGCATCCGTAGTCTCCTGAATCCAGCCGTTACCCAACTTGTCAGAGTACTGCCATTGTATGCTAGCACCCATCATCTTAGCCAGTCTCTCGAAAGCCTTGCGAGTCTTCTCACCCACGATATTGTCAACGACCTTCATATCATCCACCTTGTTCTTCTCTACATCAGCAGCACGCTCAGATGTAGCCTGCTGTGTACCATTGTCTCTAGCAGAGAAAGGAAGGTCTTCCTCAGGTCTCTGTTCACCAAGCGGATTCTCTTCCGTTGCATCCTCAGATTCAGGAGCCGTTTCTGTCTGCTGTTCTGATTCAGCCTTATTCTCATCAGCGAATGCAGCGTTGTCAGCCGCCTTCTTCTGCTCTTCAAGGAAGTTCTCAGCCTGAGCGATACGGAGATTTTCAATGTAATTTCTTGCTTCCGATGCCTTGAAACCGCTAGTGATTACGCTTAGCAATGCGTTACGAATCTCTTGTGTGTCGAGAGATTCAAGGTTAGATGGACGATTCTCCCACAGACTATGAACGAGATTATCAATGGTAGTTCCCTTGCCATCAGCAGCGAGCAACTGAGTCTTGGCAAAGTCTTCTCTGCTCAATCCAGTTTCCTGCTTAACACCCTTACTTGTCTCTGTACCCTCATAGTTGAGAGAGTGAGCACCGAGGTTGCTAGCCACATACTCCTCAGCAGTAAGCGGAATAGTGTCAGTCACGTCAATACCAGTACCATCATACAGACGATGTAGCAAAGTTCCAACCGTCTCCTTATAGATTTGAGCCACCGCCTCAGCATCATCCTTCACCGCACTCTTCAAGCGAGCAAACTTTCTTCTAGCCTTCTCAATGAGATTCTTTCTACCCTCAGCAGTATCTTCCACCTTGGCAAGTTGTCGCTCGTTGTAAGCATCACGGATAGCAATAGCAGAGTCATAAGCCGCCTGAGCATCAGCAATCGCTTTCTCCTTGGCATCCTTAGCCGCCTTCTGTTCCACGAAAGTCTTACCCTTCACGGTCATGTTGCTAGCCTTGTCGAGTGCCTTCTTTGCATCAGACACATATCCAGATACGATACTATCTGCATCCTCACCAAACTGAGAGTCGTACAACTCAGCAGTCTGTTCAGCAGTCAGCTTCGAGAAGTCAGGATTGCCATCCTCCAGCATAGGCACGATGGTTCCATCTTCAAGGGTAATGGCAGGAGCAGCAGGAGTCTGTTCAGTTGCAGGAGTCTCAGCAGATTCAGGAGCCGCGACCTCATTATCAGGAGCCGCGACCTCGCCCTCTATTGTCGGAGCTTCCACCTCTATCTCACCTCTATTCTCTCCACTATTATCCTCAATCATTGAGGTTTCAGTCATAGCTTGCTTGTATTCATCGAGCGACATAGAAGAGATAGTAGCCACATCTTCTTTGTTCACAGCATGAGGAACGATTGTGCCATCACTCTTCAACTCCACAACCTTAGCCTTTGCACCAGTATCACGAATCAGGAACAACTTAGAGTCAGGATATTTGGTGTTGCCATCCTTGTCGAGCACATCAACGAGCACAACGTTGCCATCATCATTGAGAATCTGATTAAAATCAAATGAAGGTTGAGTCTCCTCTGTCTGTTCTGTCTCCTGAGTCTGCTGCTCAGCACGCTCCTTTTCTATCTGCTCACGCTGAGCCTTGGCAGCTTCCAGTCTCTTCTGGTCTTCCAAGTCTTTCATCTGCTGCAAGTCTGCAAACGAATAAGGATTCTCCACCACATTACCATCAATAGAGATTGCAGCAGTACCATCGCCATAGTCAGCCAACACCTCATAGGTATGTTCAGTACCATCAGTATCAGTCACATTGAACTGGGAGCCAACTTCAACGGTTCCATCAATGATGCCAGCCACTTCCTTGATAGCATTCTCTTTTGCATCAGCTACCGCCTGAGCCTTCACATCATCAGCAGGAAGTTCTTCACCCAGTTCAGCGAACATCAACGCACCAGCGTGTTCTACACTATTCATTGTCGGGTCATAGTATAGAATCATATCATCGCTATTGCTTACATCAATGGAGCCATCATCATGAGTAGCAACATTACCACTAATAATGTACACACCATAGTCTTCCAAGCCGCCTGATGCTTTGATAGTAGCGTTACGGACAGAACCACGACTCTGGTCTGTGTACATATCAACTCTCTGTTCTGCCTGATGTGCAACGAGGTCAACCTTATCTTGTGCATCATCAACTACACCTTGGTATCGGGCAGAAGACAACTGGTAGTCATAGATAGCTTGGTCAAGTTTATCATTCTGCCCCGTCAGGGATTCCAGTTCCTCATCACTCATGGCAGATAGCTGCTGCTCAGAGATACCCAATGCTGCTGCAAGAGTCTTCATCTGGTCTTCCTGCTGAATCTGCATATCATGCTTGTCTGCATCATCAGCATCATGCCCCTCAGAATAAGCGTTGTCAATATCTGCCTGATGCTGCTCCTCAGGAGTTGTTGGCTCATTGGTAATCTCCCTTGCATTCATTTCAGCAGTCTTGGCAATATTGTAGCCACGCATCTTCATCAGGTTGACACCATAATTCACAGCAGCATTAATCTGCTCCTTGGTCATGGTATCTCTCTGTCTGAGAATATCAGCCAGCACACCACCCATCTGCTCGTTGGTAGCGTTGTCAATCTTATCCTTGATGTCTGCCCAGTTATCGCCTAAAAGGTTCTGTGCATCACTATCAGCCACGTTCACCTTGTTGCGGAATCGGTAGTACTGAGCACGATTGTACACGCCCTTCACTGGTCGGGAGCCGGCACCCATCGCATACATGGAACCAACAGAGATAGCCATACCGCCGATGATGTCGAGTTGTTGTCTAGCATCAAGAAGGTCACTCACCTTACCTTCACCATCCAGCAGGGCATGAAGAGGAATACCAATCTCCTCCTCCATCACTTCCTCAGCGAAACCATTGATACCGAACTTCTCCATCCACTTCTTGGAATTGGTGTACCAGCCACTCTTGCCGATATTCTTGAAGAACTCAGCAGAAGCATTCATGCCATGTTTCTCCATGAAGTTCACAGCACCCTTCTTTATACCATAGTTGTGACCAAACAACTTCTCTGTGTAGTTCTCCACCATGGCAGAGGTCAAACCTTTATAGAGAGCAGTACCCATAGACTCGCCACCTTCATGCAGGAGATTTCCGTTTTCATCGAAAGTGCCAAACTTATAGTCACCCTTCTCATCCTGATACAGATTACCCAGATGTCGCTGCATAATGTCTGCACCAGTCTTCAATGCTTGTTCTGTTCCAGCCATGGCATAAGAACCTATAACATCGCCAGCCACGATACCAGTGTTCTTCAAGATTGCAGCACTCACCTTGCCCATGCCACGCTTAGCAGCAAACTTCAAGGCTCCACTACTGATACCCTTTGTAATGCCACCATAGCCGCCAGTCAGGAAGAAATCAAACATAAATGGGAGAGACTGCCCTGCAATCTTCGTCCAGCGATAGATGTTACCCATCTTCTCGTCTTCAAGAGCCGCAGCAGCATCCGCACCCAGTTTACTCTTCAGGAGCTTCTTATCAGAACCAGAGAGAGGAATATTGTTATCCATCTTTGTCTTGATACGTTCCATCTGCCCCATGGTAGCGAAGTCAGTCAAACCGAAATCCCATGTCTTGGCAGTAAAGACGGTATTGTCAAGAGCCTTCAAGGCATCCTCCCCCCAGCTACTTGTAGGATATTGTTTCACCGCTTCCAGCGCACCAATCTGCTGGGTGACCAGAGAAAGAGAGGTTGCCAACTTATTCCTATAGTCACTCTGCTCAGCAGTTCTTCCGTTACTTGCACCGATACTAGCACCATAAGAGAGCAAAGGATTTCCGTGTTGACGATTATCCTCAGCGATAAGAGCTTCAATCTCCTTCTTTCTTGCATAGGCATCCTCCAGTTTCTTGTCAAACTGCTTTTGAGCACCTTCCTCAGTAAGGTAGGTTCCATTCTTGCCGATGTTCTCCTGCAAGTCATAGTTACCATTTTGGTCACGCACATCTAAAACAGATGGTATCTCACCTGTATCTACCGCATTCTGATAAGCAACATCCTGTGCTTGACTCTGCTCGGCTTCAGGGAGAGAATAAACATTCTCATTGTCCGAGGTAACGTATGCGCCAGCCTTGCCAGTCTCAGGATTGTAAGCGAAATCATCCTTCACCACATTGTTAGCATCACCACCGAAGGGAGTCTGATGTGTACCCAAGTTCACACGACCAAAATCCTTCTGTTGTTTCTTCTTGCGTTGTTTCAGTCTGTTGTATCTGCCAGCATTGTTCATTGTCTGCTGAGCACTAGCCGATATAGCTGCTGCCCCGGCAGAGAAACGAGCACGGTCAGCAGCAGTCATAGGAACACTACCGCCCTTCGCTCTGGATGAAGTCTTACTACGAGGTTCAAAGAGTGCCGAATAAAACCGCTCATAGGTATCAGGAACATCAAAGTTCTGAGCCTTCAAGTTCTCATAGATAGCATGTCTGTTATCCGCACCACCTTTTCCGTCTCTTGTCAGAGCACTCTCAAACTTATTGTAATCATCAGGCACATCATAGTTCTGTGCTTTCAGATTCTTGTATAAAGTGTATAATGGTCTTTCTGCCATGATATATATATGTTTGTTACCAAATTCTTGTTACCAATTCTGTTACCAGTTTACGCCAGTCTTCTTCTTGCCACCATTGTTGGATGATGATGTATGGTTCTGTTTACCCTTACCATGCTTACGCTGATAGGCAATCTTCTGAGCCTTCTTTCCTGCTGCCGTCTTAGGAGAGTAGCCCATTTTCTTTACCTCTCTTGCAGCCTCAGCCATGCCCTCAGGGTCTTTATCCATCAAATCCATATACTCATCAACCTCTCCAGAGTAAGAACCATTTCTTGAACTGCCACTGCCCGACTTGTTGGCACGGATTCGACCAGAAGCAGCATTGATACGCTGAATAGCCTCCTGTGCCTGCCAGTGTGAAATCTGCCCATCAGCCAGAGCCTTCTTGATAGTCAAGACTGCCTTCTTGTAATCAGCATCAGTCTGATACTTCATCTTCGACAAGTCAAGTCTTCTGTTTCCTTGGTCAATTCTCTGCTGCCCTTGGTCAGCCTTCACCTTATTGATGTCGTTCTGCATATCATGATACCTCATCTGCTCAGCGAGAGTCAGGTTATTCTTTCTCGCTTCCTCATCAAGAGCCAGTGCCCTCTGATACCCAGCCAGCCATGATGCCCGATTCTTCTCTCTCTGAGCATCCATATATGCCTTGCGTTTATTCACCGCCTTAGTCATATCCGACTCAGGATTGTGTACCACCTTTGCACCCTTGGTAGCAAAGTAGATATTGGATAGCGCACGGAGACCATCACCCAGAGCAGCGATACGAGCCTTGGTACGCTCCTTCTTCTCTCTGTTTGCCCTCTGCTCAGCCGTCTCCTGCTGCTCAGGATTCAGCATCTTATACATATCAGCATAAGATAGCTGCTTAGGCTGAGGTTTCGGCTCCTCCTTCTTCACGATAGGGACGGAAGGTTTATCATCCTCATCACTAGGAGCACCCTGATTCACATCTACCCCATTGGCGATGGCTTGCTGAGTAGCGATAGTCTTCTCTCTAGCCGCCTTCATTGCAGGGGTTTCATTCTGAGGTGTAGCAGCATTCATCTGGTCAACCTTCTTGCCAGCCGCATCCAGTTGCTGCTGAGTGAAGACTGGAGCCTGAGTCTGTGCCACCTTCTGAGCGGCATCCACCCCACTCTGCTGCTTGTTGAGCACACTCTGTGTAGTCTTCAAGCCATTATTGTTTCGTAACATATCTGATGCTTTCATAGGCTATGCTTTAATCTTCTTTGGCGCATTATCACCAATCATATTATTCAAGTCATTCGCTACTTGCTGCTGGGTAGGAGCAGCCCCAACCTTGGCATCCAACTTAGCCATATCTGTAGCAGTAGGCGATGCCACACTAGGACGAGCCACCTTACTCTTACCAGCACCACTATCAATAGTTGCAGCGATATTGGCAGCAGTACCAGCAACGCCAGCCACCGCATTAGCAGTATCAGCAGCCTTCTCAGCTTCAATACCCATCTGCTGGTTCTGTAACTGGTTCTTTCTGTTCATATACTGCTGTTCGATGTTATCCTTTCTAGCATCATTTGCAGCCACAATCTGTGAGGTAGTATCAGCAAGAGTCTTGTTGTTTGCCTCCTTCACCGCAGTAGTGGAGTCTTCCGTACCACCCATCACCGCTTGTCTACCCTTCGCAGCCTTGTTTCTGTTCTTAATCTGCTCCTGCATCTGGGTGAGCAAGCGAACAGTATCAGCACGCTTGGTCGGGTCGGCATTGTATGTTCTGTCATACCACGCCTGATTTTCTTTTTGTTGCTGGGCAATCATCAGTTCCTGCTTACGTCTCGCCTTGCGGTTAGCTACACCACCAGCGATACTACTTGCAAGTCCAAGACCTGCCCCAATTAATGCTCCTAACATATATATGTATTTTAATTATTAATAATGTGGCAAAGATACAAATACAATCCTAGAATCGTATTTTATCCGTTTATTTAGGTAGTAAGTTAACGGATAAAGTTTCCGTTTGCCGAATAATTGCTATCTTTGCACAAAAATAGTTAAGACAATGGCAGCAGACAGAAATTCAAAAGGTCAGTTCGAGAAGGGAAGACCGAAGACTGGAGGAAAGCAGAAAGGGTACGAGTCTCCTATAACTAAGGAGTTTCGTGAGCTGTGTGCCGATTTTTCCAGAGAGGCTTGGGAGGACTTCATGGCTGCTTGGTATAAGTGCGAGCCTAAAGATAAGGTAACGTCCTTCATCAAGATTTTGGAGTTTAATTGCCCTAAGCTACAGACCGTCACTCTTGACGATAAGCGTGAGGTTCACAATGCCCTCACAGAGAAGTTAAGACAGATGTCAGAAGAAGAAGGTTGAATTGTTCATGTAATTATAAAAAAGACGATTTTTTCGTAGGTTTTTGATTTATAGGTTTTAAGATTGTTAGGATAACAAAATAGGGAATGCGTGAGCACTCCCTATTCTTTTTTATTCACTATCAGCGACCGCCTCTAGCCCTTCTATCCCCAGCCATATCCGTCTTGGAACCACGATTCACCGATGATGGTTTATACCTGATTCCCGATTTCGTGTGACTGGCGTCCATGCCCTTGCGAGAAGCTGCCCCATACTTCTTGTCGTGGGCAGCGTTAAATTTTGCGAGTTCCCTTCTTTTCTTTTTTTTGAGATGGAGAACTCTCAAATTTGCTATCATATTTTTTCTTACGCTCACGTGCTAAAGGATGCTCGTGGTAGTATTTTGCGGATTTACTTACCATTTTTCTTTAATTCTTTATATTCTGACTCATATAACCATTTATATCCATGACAAGTTTTATATCTCGGCTTATGCAAACAACAATTACTAATGTTTTGACTAGCAAAACCAAGTTGTCTCTTTACTTCCGCAGAAGATTCAAATCTGGCTATAAAGTTTCCATCCAAAGTAAGTTGTACTACTGGTTTAGAATAAACTCCATTTCTGTTTTTTAATGCAGCACGAACATTTCTTGTTCCATATCTACAATTATATAAATGAGAACACCACTCTAAATTTAAAACACGATTATCATGTTTATTTTCATTTATGTGATTCACCTCTTTAAAACCTAATGGATTTGAAAGAAATGCCTCTGCTACAAGCCTATGTACAGATTTTATCTTATAACTTCCATTTTTATAAAGAGTTACCCTATAATACGAAAGTTTTTCTGAAAATGCCAAAATTCTGTCCGAGGTTTTTCTTAAAGAACCATTTCCGCAAATAAATGTTCTAGCTAAAGATTTTACTCTTCCAAAACTAGAGACCTCATAAATTCCTTCGTAGCCTTCAATAGGCTTCCATTCCTCTATTTCCATATCTATCTCCAATAAAGTTCACGATGCTCCTTCTTCAACAAATCACCAGTTCTACACCACCAGTCATTCGGACTCGCTTTAAGATAATCTTCAAGAACTGGGCAGTTCTCTTCGTGAGTAAGGTTAGGATGAGAGGTTGGCTTGAACTGATGCACACACAGCAAGTCACCATGATTGCCACCATATATGCTAGGCGGCATAACATCTTTCGCCTGATGCCATACCTTGTTGAGGTCTATGAGGTCAACCCCATCCAGTTCCTTCAGGGCATCATCAATCTTACCCATCACACGATTCAGGACTTCTGCCCTATCCGTGCCACCCTTATCAATTAACCACTGGGCATCACTCAGGGCGTCTCTAATCAACATATCCAGTTCCATAAGCCAAAATTTTAATGTCTTTTCGATTTCTCGATGTTATATTGCTCACAGATGTCGCAGTACGCACCATAAGCCAAATCATCAACCATTTCATTGTACTTGTCACCATTGTGACCTTTCACCCAGTGAAAGTGAACTCCAGCCAAATGAGAAGAGCATTTCTTGTACAACTCATAAAGGTCTGGATTCTTCTTTGGTGGAGTACTCTTCCCCAACACAAGTATGCTGTACTGGCTATCCGTATAAATATCAAGATAAGCACCATCTGGACAAGACTTAGCTGCACTGATGATAGCAAGCAACTCCATACGATTGTTGGTAGTCTGTAGTCTGCCATGATTCTTCATCTTGACAATTTCCCCATCTTTCAACACGATGTAAGCCGAACCTCCAGCCTTATACTTAGACTGGTTATCACAACTTCCATCCGTATAAGCCACATAGTTCATGCCATTATCAGGAAAAGTCTCAACTGGGTCGAAATCTTCCGACTTTTCAGCCAATTTTTCTCTGATTGCTCTAGAGAATTTACCTTTAGCGTTGAACACACCAAAGTTAGCATCAGTGAGAATCATCCAGTTTACTGGTTCCTCACCATTTGCCTTCTTCCACTTTCTTTCATCAAGATATTTATAAAGACTCTTGATGTACTCATCTGTTCCATAGTTCTTCGATATACAATATCTCTTGAACTTTTCATAAGTTGGTTTAATCATAACTAATAACTTACTAAATATATTTTCTTTCTTTCAATATAGGTTACCAAAATAAACACCTAAGCAATTAACAGAAAAATCCGTCAGGGATTCCTCCAATACTCATGTCTATCTGGATAACCTTATCACTCTGCTTGCCATAGATAAGATGTCTGAATCCATCCGACACCGCTCTATCAGCGATAGAATAAGAACAGGCAAGAACTACAAATCCAAGAGTACCGACAACAAAGTCAGCTTTGGTTTTTCTCGTCCTCAGCAACGTTCTCTTAGTTTCTTCCTCATTCCTGATGTCAAAGGAATGCTTCTCTGCAAGAGTAGAATTAATTCTACCACTGGCAAGAAGTCTCTTCTTGATTCTTGAAACAGAACTACTACTTGTATTGAGAGCCTTCTGAAATTGCTTTATCGTGATTGCCTTACCTTTGACACCGACCTTTTCACCCTCAGGTGCTTTCATACAACAGTTCTTATGCTCGGCAGCACAAATCTGAAATTCAAAAAGTTTCTCATTGATAAGATTGAATAGTTCCTTCAATGTATATTCTTTCACCTCAAACTTACAGACCATCGCACCACGATACTCACGACCCTTACGAGTCCACTTTATCGTGTTGTCACGGAATGAATGAACAATAACCTTGCTTCCGTCAACGGTAAACAAGCCATCATCCTTCATATCTTGAATAAGTCTTTCTGCTTTTGGTTTCCCGATATGCAACTCTTTTCTTAATTTGTATTCCGTAACATTCCACATTACAGAATTGCTATGCTGCATCTTTATCCAAATAGCAACCGCAAGAAGTTCCTTCATGCTCTTGTTTGAAGAGTATGCTTTAAGAAGTTCTATGGTTACATTTATATACTGCATAACATTAAAAAAGAGTCCCGAAGTCTTGGTTGCAGCAAGAACTAGGGAACTCATATCTAGTAGGCTTTCGCCTTTAAAGGAGGACTTATTTATCCAGCCAATCTGCAACATTGACGATGCAAAGATAGAAACAATTTTTGGAACCGCCAAATGCTAAAAAGTGTTGAATGTAAATGAAATTGGATTTTTAGGGAAATGGATATACATTAGATATACGAAATGACACAATGTTAATCTAAGTTAATGTCTTTTTGAAAACTAATTGTGAATAAGATTTAATTCGTATCTTTGTTGTGGGCAAGTTAGTTACTTTGCAAAGATTAACACTTCATTGTTGCTATTTTGTTACTCGTCAAAAACAAAGAAATTTATAACTATCTATAAATCAGATATTTAACTAGCAAAATAAATCATATTGGAATAATAAAGATAATAAATAGTACACTTTAATCCACCTGATACCAAATGTATATCAAATGTATATCTAAACTTTTAATTATTAGCACTTTACCTTTACGGAAAATTAATTTTCCGTAAGACAGATATACATTACCTATACATTTGATACGTGTTAGTTATGTTACTATTTTGTTACCCAAAACTTGCGAGTAACAAAAAAAATGCTTATCTTTGCAGCAGATTTAAAAATAAAGGCTTATGGGAAGGAAGAAAACAATCGAAAAGGAACCTGTCACTATCAGATTCAAGGAACTTGCCAACGGAAATAAGAGTGTCTATCTGGACATCTACAAGGATGGCAAGAGAACCTATGAGTTCCTGAAACTCTACATCGTACCAGAGGTGGGTAGAGGTAAGGCAGAAGCAAGAAGAAAGAATGCTGAAACAATGGCTACCGCCAATGTTATCAAGGCTCAGAGAGTACTGGACATCAAGAACAGCATTTCGGGTATCATATCTGTCAAGAGCAAGATGAAGCTCATGGACTGGATAGACAACTTCAAGGCTTATAAGATGAAGACATCGCAGTCTCCAAGCCGCATCGCAGCACAGATAGAATGCACCCGAAAGCAACTCATCGCCTATAAGGGAGATAACATCAAGCTATCCAGCATTGACAAGAAGTATTGTGTGGGATTCATTGAGTTCCTGAACAACACCAAGAAGAGCAATGGAGAGCCGCTTTCCAGCTACACCAAGATTATGTATTGCAACCACCTCAATGAAATGCTCAGCAGAGCCGTGAAAGGTGGGATGATATACAAGAATCCATTCAGCGAGGTGGATAAGCGAGAGAAGCCAAAGAAACCTGAAACCAGCAGGGTTTTCTTGGATATTGAGGAGGTGAAGAAACTGGCAGAAACAGAATGCAAGATTCCAGTTATCAAGCAGGCATTCATGTTCTCCTGCTTTTGCGGTTTGCGTATCTCTGACATCAGGAGACTGAAATGGTCAGACATCAGGGAAGTTACCAACGAGGATGGAACCAAGTCATGGCATCTGTCTATCATACAGAAGAAGACCAACAAGATGGTTTCATACAATCTGTCAGGCAAGGCTATAGAATGGTTGCCTGAGCAGGACGGAAACGAGTTCATCTTCAATGGTATGGGATGCGAACAGACGGTTCTCACTCATATCAAGGTATGGGCAGCCAATGCTGGCATCAAGAAGGACATCACCTTCCATACTGCAAGGCACACCTTTGGAACCATGATGCTAACACTGGGTGCAGACATCTACACTACCAGTAAGTTGATGGGGCATACAAGAATCGCCACCACCGAGATTTATGCCAAGATTATAGACAAGAAGAAGAATGATGCAATGGGACTCATTGATAAGTTCTTCGACAAGGACTAGACTTGCTCCGTACCAACTCCGCACCCTCTCCGTACCAACTCTTAGTCTCTGCAAGGTTTGCAACGTTTGCAGCAAACCTTGCAAAAGATTAGAAATCAGAATAATCTAAAGTAACACTAAGCATCGGTCTGTCGTAAGCATCTTTATAATTTGCCCTAAACTTCATTCCTGTGCCCCTCATAAACCATTTCCATTCATCACGTTTTAAATCATAATTGCCACTAGCGAACATTCTTCTAGCAGACTCCTTAAATGCAGAACGCAACTCGCCATGAAGTTCAATCAGTTCATTCTCTGAAAAATCATCAGCATCTACATCAAGCTGATAATACGCTGTCAGAGTCCAATTAACGAAACTTATAGCATAGAACTTTGTGTAATCATCCACTTGTATTGGCAACTGTTGATTCAAGTCCTTACAGAAATTCATGTAATTCTGCTTAATCTCCATTTGTTCCTTAACACTCGGTTTCTGTGCCTGCACCCCAATTATCATAAAGAGTGTCAGCAATAATAAAAATAATCTTTTCATATCTCACACATTTAAATCAATAACACGAGTACTGAAAGTTACAATTTTCCATTGTAGTTCTTTAATATTTCGTCAGCTTCATACTCGGACTTTGATAAAGGAGCCTTTTCGCATCTACCTAAGATACTCTGTTTCTGTCGTGCCACCTCCTCATCATAACGTCTTTTCTGCTCAGCCTTCATTTTGCGATATTCGTCAACACGTCTCAAAAAATGCGCTGCTGGTTCATATTGACCACGGATAGGCATTCCTCCTTCTCCAGTCTTATTCCATTCCTTCTTTATGAAGTCTTCTCTTAGCATAATTTTACACCCATCAATAGTAACACATATTGAATGGTGCTCAGAGCAATCTTTCCTCAGCCTTTCCATCATTTCCTTTGCTTTCTTATCGCTTAACTCACGATTCACACTTATTATTCTCTGGATAAATATTACAGCAATAATAGCCAAAAGCAACATTATACCTATAAATACTTCCATCACATCACCCCCATTCTTTTATGAACCAACACCAAATCATTTCCTTTCATAGCCACCAATATCCAGTTCAGTATTGTACCAAAGATACATCCTAATATCCAATGACCATCATGCTGCCAAAACGTATGCCATAAATAGAACGTTCCGAAAGCAAAGCCAAGCATATATAGGAAAAAGGAACTATAAACATCAACCTGTCTTAATCTGATGAAATAATATGGGAAGAACGTTATCGACTTATCAAATAAGTTAGATACCACCATAAATGGTAATGTTCCTATCATCAACAACACTATATAAATAACATCAATGTTAATAGCCCACTTCACAGACAAGAGGACTATCGCATCACACACCGCTAAAATGAACAACGTATATAAATTTGTTATAATCAGTTTCATATCTACCACATTTTTATAATTAAACATTAATGTTAACCGACATTTGCTTTTCTCATGCCACCGCCCAAGATAGATAGTAGCTGGTCGTAGCGTTTCTCTAACTCTTCATACTTAGCCTTCCAGACAGAATCATCCTGATGAGACTCATCACCAAGAACCTCATGCTTAGGCTCCTCAGCTACCATATAAGACACCTCTTCCACATCGCCTTCTTTATGATACATAGTACCAACACCACGTATTACCCACTCGGCAGATACGTCAGGGAAGACGGAAAGAACCTTTGCTACTACATTTGCAGACAAGGCACGTTCACCCTTCAACTGCGTGTTAAGGGTAGTTTGAGACATTTCGACTAACTTCGATAGAGCATTAACCGAAACTTGCTTATCATCTAAAATTAGCATAATTCGCTGATAAATAGTCATTTCCATACATTTTACATTTATAAACCATACTTAATTAATCATAATCGGTTAATAATTTCTTGCTAAAAATTTGGTAGATTAGCAAGAAATAACTACCTTTGCAACCGTTAATAACAAATTGCTATATATTTAAAAGCAAAAGTACAACAAAAAATTAAGTTATGCAAGTAAAAAAGATAAAAATTATCAAAGTTTCGCTTGAAGGACGAAAAAAACTTGCTGAGCGGTATGGTTGCCGAAGGGAAACAATCTACAATGCTCTAGGTTTTAGAAGTCAGAGCAAGCAATCCGAAGACATCAGGCAGGATGCCTTGAATGAGTTCGGAGGAGTTGAGACCGACAAGGTCGTGTTCTACTAGGAAGGAGGTGAATATGATTAAGAGATTATTCAGAACGTGGCTAAGGTATAAACTCGTAAAACATATTGGCGAGCCTATCAACTACGAACAAGTATTCGAATGGATATATGACTCGCCAATCTTGGAATGGTACATAAGAATCCAAGTAGCACATTGGAGCGAACATCTAATTAATTTCCACAAAGTCTCTGAAGGAGAGAAAGTAGATTTAGATGAAGCCCAAAAATACTTAGACCTTATCCATAAGTAAGGTGACAAGAGTTGTGGGATATTCTATCGCACCATTCTTGAAAGATGGGAAAAAGGTGGTCGAAATTTGAACGACTTTATAACCAGTTTCCATTTGGATTCTCTTGTTTACCTTCTCTTCCAAGTTGAACTCATCGCCACTTGTGCATTTGATTACAATTACTTTCTGTTTCATACGAAATTGAATTAAGTTAAAATAAAAATTTGTCACCTGCAAAGGTACAAAATAAAAACTACAATCGGGCAACGGTAGATTTAATAATGTATAAAATGAAAATTTGTCACTTTCTGTTTCATACACTACCGCCCGATTTTAAAACTGGAGGAATCCTATGAATGAAATTTCAACTATTGTAGATGGTGACAGAATGACATCACTACAGATTGCAGAGATTACTGGCAAGAATCACTTTGATGTGATGAGAGCCATCAGGAAGATGGAGCCAGCTTGGGAAAAAATCAACGAAAGCAAATTTGCATTGGTTGATTATCAAGACAAGAAAGGCGAGACGAGACCTTGCTACTCCCTCAACAAGGAAGAGTGTCTCTACATCGCCACCAAGTTCAACGATGAGGCGAGAGCAAAGTTGATTAAACGATGGAAGGAACTGGAGGAGCAACATCAAAAGCCATCCGTTCCTCAGAACTATCTCGAAGCTCTCAAATCTCTAGTCAAGTCCGAGGAAGAGAAACAGCAGCTAGCCTTGGAGAACAAGCAGCAGCAAGCAACCATCCTCACTATCAGCAAAGAGAACATGGAACTGGGTAACAAGATTACAGAAATGCTGCCGAAGGTCAGCTACTACGATAAAATCTTGCAGAGTAATGCCACCATGACCGTCACCCAGATAGCGCAAGACTACGGAATGAGTGCCATGAAGCTGAATAAAGAACTGGAAACGATGAAGATTCAGCACAAGGTTCGAGGTCAGTGGATATTGTACGGAAAGTTCCTCACTGGCGGTTACGTTCACAGCAGAGCGGTAGATATACTAAGAAGTGACGGTCGGCACGATGTGAAGTACAACACCGAGTGGACAACGAAAGGAAGAATCTTCCTTTATGAATCACTCAAAGCGAAGGGCATTCTCCCCTTAATAGAGCAGGAGAACACTCCCAGCGATAAGGGCACTGGTGGAACAGAGCCATCCAAAACAGCTAGTGCCAGTCAATAAACCATCAAATTCGACTGATATGATAGACCCAGAGATTAAGGAGCAGCTAGACCGCATCGAGCAGTATTCGCTGATAGCTGCAAAGAACGTGCTCAACATTAAGGAAGCTGCAATCATACTAGGCATGACGGTTCGAGGAGTGAGGGAGAACGTCAGAAAGCACATACTCCCCTGCTACAAGCCAAATATCAACCTACTCTACTTCAAGAAGAGCGAGTTGGAAGACTGGATGATGCAGAACCGCAGCAAGAGCATGGCAGAGATAGAATCAGAGGCAGCAGCCTATTGTGTAACCCATTAAACAGATAAGATTATGTTAGCAGACGTAATGTTCGTGGCAGCAGTAGTCACATTCCTTTTCGCCATAAAGGAAATCCGCTCCTACTTCAAGGAAGTGAGCGAGTAGAGCCATCGGATATATGGAGATTGAACCTCAATATAAAATGTTGAATTTAAAATTATTGAATTGTTTGTTATAATTGTTATTTATGCTATTAGGTGGACGAAAGTCCGTTCGGTACAGCAGAGGTTTTTTGGAGTTTGCTACTCCCAGTCTCCACAAGTGATAAATATAGTCATTTTTTACTTATGTTTTTAAGTTAGTTAGATTGTTGATTAGCCAGCGCAAGTAACTCAGTTGGTAGAGTAGAAGGTTCATCCCCTTCGAGGTCGTGGGTTCGAGTCCCACCTTGCGCCCCCATATAGCCCGATTCCAAGGCTTTATATCGGATAGGATAAACCTTCCTAGAGAGGTACACGTACCCAAAAGGAGCATCATTAACCACAGATGATGCTTAGACGTGGAAGTGGCAAGCTAATACATACACCCACTGGGTGGAATTTGGAACGCTTGGAGTTCACTTGTGAAGATGCAGACCTGATGCCATGACCCTTAAAGATAAGGTAGCAGAAAGGTAGAAGCGCACAACTACAAATCGGTTTTAATGCAGCCAGCACGAATACTTTATTTTGTTCCAGTTTAGTAAATAGGTTAATGGTTCGTAAAATTTTAGATATATCACAATATGTGCGATTACTAGTGCTGGGAGTTCTAAGCCTCCATAAATGCAGAAGAGAACCAAGGAGCGATTCAGCATCCGGCAAGATTGTATAGATGTCGCTCCACGGAGGTGGCAGTTTTAATCATATTCATTTTACTGCCCCTCCTTTTCTAAAGGAAATTGTAAATTAAAATTTACCATACAAATTACATTTGCGATGCGGTAGCGACCGCTCAGGTTAATATTAAAATAACGAACACTCGCCCCACCATTCGTGAGAACCATGGGGTTTTTAATTTGAACATTAAACTATACAACAATGAGATATAAATCAAGCAGTTGTCACGATTGTCTGTTCTCGACCATGTGTGACAATCCTCAAAAGAACCCTGATGGCGGCTACAGATGCAGCCATTATGAATGGAAGTATCAATAACAACTTAAATACATATAAGATATGAAAGAACTTATCGCAATTCAGTCGGAACTGAAAGCCCCGAAGAGTCAATTCAACAAATTCGGTGGCTACAAGTACCGCAAGGCTGAGGACATCTTAGAAGCTGTCAAGCCTTTACTCGCCAAGCAGAAATGTACGCTCACCATCACCGATGATGTAGTTTTGATAGGCAACCGCATCTACGTGAAGGCAACCGCCACTATCAAGAACGAGAAGGGCGAGTTTGAAACAACCACTGGTTGGGCTAGAGAAGAGGAAAGCAAGAAAGGTATGGATGGTAGTCAGATTACTGGAGCTTCATCCTCCTACGCCCGAAAGTATGCCCTCAACGGTCTCTTTGCCATTGATGATAATGCAGATTCAGATGCAACCAACGATGTGCAACATCAGGCAGCGCAGCAGCAGACACAGACTCTGCATCCAACCGCTCAGGCAGCACAAGCCGTACAGCAGCCAGCAACACCCCAGTATCACACGAACGACCTGAACGAAGGATTGGCATACCTTAGTAGATGTGTCAACAAGGATAATCTGGTATGGGTAGTTCAGACATACAAGCCGCTTACCGCCAGCCCTCAGTTCATGCAAGCAGTATCAGCCAAGAAGAAAGAATTAGGATTACAATAATATGACAGCAGAAACAAAGAAAATTACTCTGAATGTGCCAAAGGTTACATTCATTGAGGAATCTCATCAGTACTTCATCGGCAAGAAGGAACTGAAAGGAGTCACTGGAACGCTCATCAAGAAAGCCTTCCCCGACACCTACAAGAATATTCTTGAATCTGTATTGATGAAGGCAGCAGAGCGAGGAGGACTTATCCACAACACTTTTGAAACCTTCTGCTCCATCTTCGATGCAGACCTCAAACAATACCCGAACCCTACGGAAGAGCTTCTTGCCTTCCATAGTATGTTAGTCGCATACGATTTACACTATGTGGCATCCGAGTATCTAGTTACAGATGGTGAGAACTTCGCATCTGCCATTGATGGAATCTTTGCCGACAAGGAAGGAAACATCTATCTGGTAGATTACAAGACCACAGCCACCCTCCACTACGACAATGTATCGCTCCAACTTTCCATCTATGCCAAATGGTTCGAGGAGCAGAATCCTGACTTAAAGGTGAAGGAGATTGTTTGTATGTGGTTCAAGAACGGACAAAGCAAGTTCCAGCCACTACCTAGGGTATCAGATTGGCAGATTGACGATTTAATTAACGCTTATCTCACCGATGATGCAGAGTACCAATATAAGGTGGAAGTTCCTGAGCAGTTCTCGGCACTAGAGCAAGAGTTCAGACTTATCACCGCTCGTATGGATGCCCTGAAGATTAAGCAGGATGATTTGAAGGAGCAGATAATGAAGATGATGGAAGCCAACAAGCAGAAATCCATCAAGACCAACATCGGTTCTTACTCTTATGTTGAGAGTACCACTAAGAGAACGCTCGACATGAAACTCTTCAAGGAGAAATATCCAAATGCTTACGAGAAATTAACAAAAGTCAGTATATCCAAGCCATCAATAAGAATCAAACTTAATTAAGTATAGATATGAACGTAAAGTTTACAGGCAAGATTATTGCAGCAGGGCAAGTTCAAATGGGAACTTCCCAAAACGGAACCCAATGGAGTTCCCAAGAGTATGTGATTGAGGAACTGAATCAGCAGTACCCTTCAAGAGCCGTTATCCAAGTTTACGGTTCAGACAAGATTCAGCAGTTCGGCATTCAGGTTGGTGAAATCATCACCGCCAACATCGGTTTGAAGGCGCACCAGTCTAGAGACGGACGCTGGTTCAATCAGTTGGATTGTTGGAAGGTAGAGCGACCAAATGGTAAGCAGCAGGGACAGATGGTACAGAGTCAGATAGGTCAGGTTCCTCAGCAGCAAGCAGCCAACTATCCACCGCAGCCAGCACCAATCCAGCAGCAGATGCAGAATTTTCCCCCTCAGGTTAATGCAAGCGGTCAACCTATTCAGCAGAACGCTCAATTTGCAGGTGGTCAGCAGAAAAGTGGTCTCCCATTCTAATCATTAATATAAGGTATGGAAATCCATCTAGTAAGAAACTCCACTGGTCTTCGTCCATACACGGATGATGATTACGAGGAAATGAAAAAGATAAAGGTTGGTTCCATCGTCAAGGCGAATATCGTCCGACCACGCAATGTGAAGTTCCATCGCAAGTTCTTCGCCCTTATCAGAGCAGCATGGGATTGTCTTACCGAGCAGCAGCGCACCAACCTTCGCTCGATAGACACATTCCGTGAAGAGCTTCTGATAACGTCAGGATTCAGCGAACCGCTCTACGACCTCAACGGACAGAAGTTCCTAGAAAGAGCCAAGTCTATCTCCTTCGCCAAGATGGATGAGCCAGCCTTCAATGAAGTATATAGTAGATGTCTTGATACCATCCTAACCATTCTCATGGCTAATGGTATTACAGAAGACGAGTTTAATAACATTTTACAAAATTATAGTTGATATGACACGTAGAAACGACAAGCGCAACAACAGACGTAATAGCCGTCAGCGCAACAACAATTCAGAGTTAAATTCATTCGCCCAGATACTTCTGGGAGCACTCCTTGGTAAGGGTGCTGGAATGATTACCGAAGCCTTGATGAAGAAGGCAGAGGAGAAGACAGAGGAGAAGACAGAGGACAAGCCACACACTGGCATCCGTCAGTCTGACAACTTATTAGAGTCTTCTTGTATTATCAATGGTGATGGTTCCGCCACCGAGATTCCTATCCCTGATGGCTTCCAAATCTTCATCAGCGAGGATGGCAAGCCGATGATTCGCAAGAAGATTGAAGGAGACGAGAAGAAGAATAAGACTCCTGATGCAGCGGAAAACGTGGCTATCACATACGATGATATTAGCAAGAAACTCTTCTTGAATAAAAAGATTTTCTTTGTTCTTGGCAAATATATAGATTCAGGAACAGCACACGATGAGAATTATGATGATTCAGACAACTGCACGTCTGAGGCACAGGCTAATCGCATGGCTGCCTTCAACAAGTTGCAGAACATCGCCAAGTATCTCAATGGTGACTGGAAGCCAGTTTTCGATGGAAGCAAACAAAACTGGGATATCAGCAAAAATAGCGATACTTTTATCGCAATACACACAAGATATCTTAACAAAGCAAGTGTTTACTTCAAGAGTGAAGACCTTGCCTATGAAGCCATCCGCCTGATGGGTGAAGAATCTCTCAACGACCTCTTCTCAACCGATTGGTAATGGCAAGCTACGCTGAAATCAAGGCAAAGCTACAGCAGGAAGGCAAGAAGATACGCAAGCGTTCATCCTATGATGAGCACAACTTGCAAGCCGCAGAGGTCAGGTATATCCGTGGGGTATATCCTGACCTTGAAGGAGTCTTCTTTGCCGTTCCAAATGGTGGCAAGCGAACCTCCCGACAAGCCGCATGGCTCAAAGAAGAAGGCATGAAGGCAGGAGTATCTGATATGCTGCTCCTGAAGCGCACCTCTCAGTACGGTTTCCTCTGTATAGAGAACAAAACTCCCAAAGGCAGGCAGGAACCCGAACAGAAGGTATTCCAGTATGAAGTAGAACGACATGGTGGCAAGTACATCATCATTCGTTCTTTAGATGAATTTATCCAAGCAATCGACAATTATTTAAATGGTGAACTATGACAGATGAAATTTGGAAACCCATTAAGGATTTTGAAGATTCATACGAAGTTTCTTCAAAAGGAAGAATTCGGTCATTAGACAAGATAGTTGTAGATAACTTAAAAGGTACAGAACGAAGAAGGTTGATTAAAGGAAAGATACTAAAACCTTATTTATGTAAAGGGAATGGCTATCTTTTAGTAACTTTAAGCAAAAATTCTAAATTGAAATACAAAACAATTCACAGATTAGTTGCAGAAAGTTTTATTCCAAACCCAAATAGTTATCCTTCTATAAACCATAAGGACGAAGACAAACAAAACAACAATTTAGAAAATCTAGAATGGTGTACGGTTAGTTACAATACTACCTACGGAACAGCACAAGAAAGGCATTCTAAAAATTCCATTAATAAAGGTCGTTCTAGGTCTGTAGTTCAGTTATCTTTGAATGATGAATTAATTTTCATATATCCATCATTTGCAGAAGTAAAAAGAGAGTTAGGATATGATGCTTCATACATCAGAAGAAAATGCTATTTTAAGTACGGAAACAATATTGCATTTGGTTTTAAATGGTTAACTTATGAAGAATATGAAAGAAGAAATACAGAAAGCCATTAACCTTTTAAAGGAAAATGGATATGAGGTAAAGAAGATTATCCTTGACAAGGATGATGAATATACTTTCGATAATATTTGGAATTTATACGATAAGAAAGTTGGCTGCAAAGATAAGCTAAGAAAGAAATGGAATAGTATGAGTAAGGCTGACAGAAAAGCAGCTACAGAATATGTTCCATTATATGTGATTGCAACCGAGGATAAAAAATATCGCAAGAACTTCCAAACTTTCCTTAACCAGAGAGGATGGGAAGACGAACTCATCGGAGCAACACCACCACCAGCAGCCGTCAATGAGAACCCTTCCGAAATCAGCCAACTCATCGCCAAGACAAAGGTAGAACAGCAGATAACGGAAGAAGACAAGAACCACGCATTCCGCCAGCGCATCTATGGCATGATTGAAGTTCTCCAAAAGAATCCTCAGAGCTTCTGTAGAAAGCAGTTGGAGATATATCAAGCCAATGGAACCTTGGAACGCTTGGGCATCCAGTGGAATCCGTAACATCTACGAAACCGTTTACCACAATGATACAAATCAGTAAGTGCAACAAGCAGCATCCCCTCAGAGTCTTTGAGGCATTCGCTGGGTATGGCAGTCAGAGCCTAGCCTTCAAATACCTCAAAGAAAAGCATCCTGAGTTCGACTTTAAGGTAGTGGGCTATTCCGAGATTGAACCTTCCGCCATCCAAGCCTACGGACTCCTGCACGGAAGAGACATACCTAACTTCGGAGACGTGACAAGGATAGACTGGAATGTGGTTCCCGACTTCGACTTCATCAGTTGGTCTTCTCCATGCCAAGACTTCTCCAATGCAGGACTTCGCCAAGGAGCAGAGGAAGGCAGCGGCACACGTTCATCCCTTATCTTTCAGGAGAAGAGAATGCTAGCCGTGAAGAAACCCAAGTACGTGATGCTCGAAAACGTGAAAGGTCTTCTCTCAAAGTCAATGAGAAAGTACTTCTTCCAATATCTGAAAGACCTCGACTCCTTCGGTTACACCTCCTTCTACAAAGTTCTTAATGCCAAAGATTACGGAATCCCTCAGAATCGTGAGCGTATCTTCGTAATATCCATCCTACGCACAGAAGACGAGCCGAACCCAGAGTATCACTTCCCTTCTCCTATCAAGTTGGAGACTACGGTTGAGGACATCTTGGAAGACGATGTTTCTCCTGAATATTTCATGTCTCAGCCACTCCTAGAAAAGTATCTCTGTAAAGCTGACATCAATGAATCAATCGAAAAACTCTACCCCGAAGATTTCAATACCGAAAACTGCTGATGGTTGCTCTGTTGCTGTCACCTCCAGTTTTTCAATGACCAGCGTGATGAATATGCTAGATACTGGTCATTATCCAAAGGGTGGAGTCTTAATCATCAAGAAATTATAATGTGCGACAAAATTATAAAGCTAGCAAACCTCCAAACCAAAGGCAGAATAGAGCAGCAGACCAGAGTCTATTACACCAAGGGAATCTCCCCTACTCTCAATTCAGCCATGGGTCACGGAGGTAACTGCATCCCACTATTCTTAATCGTAAATGAGATATGATAACATGAGTAAAGAAATCATTCACACCGCTCCCAACGGAAAGAAATACTCCATCCAAATCAGGAAGTACACTCCAAGAGATTGTTTCCGACTGATGGGAGTCCACGAAGCTGACATAGACAAACTCCTGAGCAAGGAGAAGACTGGTCAACTCATCATCAGCAAGAGCAGACTCTATGCCCTAGCAGGAAATTCAATAGTAACCAACTGCCTGACCGCCATGTTCGAGGAACTGATATTCCCATCAGGGAATCACTACCACGACAAGACTGGTCAGCTATCCCTATTCTAACATGAGCATATTCGGCTATATCAAGGTAGGCAAGCGAGTAAGCAAAGCCCACCGCCTTCTCTTTGAAGGCAAGACCCTTATCATGTGGTACAAAGACAAGCCTATCATCGGAACCATGATAGATGGAAAATGGTACTGCATGGACATAAACGGAAATAAGGAAATTCTTATGTATCAGTCTTTAGTCACCCAAGTTTCATTCTTACCTTCACCTCATGAAGACAGAGAAAGAAAAAATCCTAGCCATCATCGCTGAGATTCAGGCAGAGCGTGAAGCTGAACACATTATTCCACCTCACGTCCTGACAACCGAAATCATCAATCAAGGATGCCATCAGCCGTATCAAGCCATCAACGAGTTATGTGCAGAAGGCAAGATAAACTGGTGCAGAACCCTCAACGATATGGCATTCACTATCAGAAAACAATAAATTCAAAAACAATATGGAAACAACACCATTAACACAACAACTGCTAAAGCAGTTTATGACCAAGGCATACGAAAATGCCAAAGTCAAAGGCTTGTTAAAGCCTGATTTGGACATCAACCAAGAGTTAATGCTCATCATCACAGAAATGAGCGAGACCATCCAAGCCCACCGCCACAGCCGCCACGGAAGTATTGAAGACTACAACAAGTGGCTGGGAGTATCTGAGGAGCAAGCCTACGAGGAATCCTTGGAAGGAACCGTACAATCTGAGTTTGCAGACATCGCCATCCGCATCATGTCGCTTTTAGGATTCTACAACTCTCAGAAGATAATATGCCTGATGAATGATATTGAACTCAAAAAGACAGAGGAGTATCACAAGGTTGAGTTCGAGCATGGAACCTACTCCCTTCCTGATGCCATGTACCTCATCATCACTCGCATGACCTACTTCCCTTTCTCCTGCTCGCCAGCATGGATGAACACCTTGCGCTTGCAGGATATTCTAGTTCAGGTCTTCGCCCTAGCCCACATAGAAGGCATAGACCTAGTTGAGCACATCAAGTTGAAAATGCAGTATAACGAATCTCGTCCGTACCTTCACGGATGCTTATATTAGGAGGACAGCAATATGTTTGGAATAGAAGAAATATCAAGAAGATGCTTAATGACTTTGAGTGATGGTAGCAAAATCCAAGCTACCATCACCATCCCAAAGCCCACCAAGCCCATCTTCCCTGAGCAGATGGAACGTCAGTTTATAGAGAATTTCAATAATTCGCAACCTCATCTAGTAAACAAGGTTGTAAAGTGTCACATCATGAGAAATTAAAGCGTATGACAGGCGAAGTAAAAAACGACATCCTAGCACTTGCTCTATGGATATTTTTGGTGGTTCATTTTTTAATATGTGGCGTTATAGCAGCATATCTATGTGGTTATTTCTCACCAGATTGGTATAAAAGATATAAGAAACTTAAAAAGTAAAGCGTATGGCACAGAAATATATAGTTGATGATGTTGTTATGTATAAAAACAAAATACATACAATCATAGATACACTTGGGCAAAATAACTATGAGTTATCTTATATAAGACATCCAGTAAACCAAGCGGAATTATCAGGTGTTCCTATAACTCCAGAGATTCTGGAGAAGAATAGATGGGATAAGAGAACTAGAGTTTGTAACAGTGGTGAATGTTTGGAAGACTTTAGTAATTCAAGTTTTCCATTAGAGCATTTTGCAATAGCATTCACGAAAGAAGGTATAAAAGCTACGTATGATTGTTTACTGATAAGAGAAGTAAAGTATATCTCAGATTTACAACACCTTCTCTTCGGTCTAGGACTTAAACACGAAATGGAGGTGTAGGTATGAGTATAGCAACACAAGTAAACTACTGTTGTCCTTTCTATGGAAGAAAATGTTACCAATGCGGTTATTGGAATCCTAGAGGAAATGAATGTGAGATAATAACTCATCAAGACAGAAAGATTTGATGTTTAACCGCCTTTGGGCATAAATAGATATAACATGAATGAAAAAGTGATAAAATCGTACAAAGGCTTTGACAAGGATATGAAATGCCGTGATTTCCAGTACGAAGTTGGAAAAGAGTACAATATGGACGGAGAAATCAATTGTTGTAACCGAGGTTTTCACGCTTGCAAGTCTCCTTTGGAAGTATGGGACTACTACGATATGCTAAAATCTCGCTTTGCCGAGGTAGAACAGTCTGGTAAGATTGATAAAGAAGAAAATTCAACAAAGATATGCTCTTCTCGTATCAAGATTAAGGCTGAGTTGAAGCTTGCTGACATCATTAATATCGGTGTCGAGTGGCTGAAAGATATTACATCACCATCTAAAGTTAAGACAGATGGTGAGTTGAACGACAACGGAGACCGAAGAAAACAGATTGGCTCATCGGGCGACTCTGCTAAGATTGGCTCATCGGGCGACTATGCTAAGATTGGCTCATCGGGCGACTATGCTCAGATTGGCTCATCGGGCTACTCTGCTAAGATTGGCTCATCGGGCGTCTCTGCTAAGATTGGCTCATCGGGCGACTCTGCTCAGATTGGCTCATCGGGC
>ERZ1034998.70-NODE-70-length-67900-cov-33.461596_pt1 | contig 67900 bp, 106 predicted proteins | sample MGYA00520621_ERZ1034998 | MGnify/ENA primary metagenome ERZ1034998 (study PRJEB33766, sample SAMN09781748) | gut metagenome | biome: gut microbiome | host: Homo sapiens | place: Madagascar | study: EMG produced TPA metagenomics assembly of the PRJNA485056 data set... | reverse complement strand
GCAAGCGATGGTGGACGGGCTGCCGGAGGCGGGCGGAGGGACAGACATTTCCCTCAGCATCACCTCAGCGGCTGTCGGCGATATCGTCAAGGTCAAGGCGGTGGATGGGAATGGAGTGCCAACGGAGTGGGAAGCTTATATTCCCGAAAATTTCGAAGTGCTTATCGACACACAAGTCAACTTTACCGAAGGTGTTAATGTAATATCGCTTGATCTGGGTAAAAATGATATAGCGAAAGAATTCGTTTGCTGGTGTGAGTTCTCCAAGTCGACAGGAGACGCATGGGGAAGCCCAACGAACGCAACACCCACAATCAACGGTACATCTGTAGGATATTGGATATTAAATAAAGACTTTTCCGTAAACAACATCAGTTTCTTTGCGGATGTGAATTACGAAAAGCCAAGTGGATGGTGCGATTGGGAATATACAATAGTTGGTATCGCCACGAATATTGTCGGTCTAAATCGACAACTTGATCAGAAAGATCATCAAACACAGAACGATACTTTTAGGAGGTGAAACGAATGCCGGAAACGAAGACCCCGCTTGAAGCGAATGGTGACACGATCGCAGAGATAAAGGCGCTCGTCGACGCTCTACCAGACGCTGGTTCGGGCGGCGGGGACACGAATACGACTGCCGCGAGCAAGGCGGTGAACTTTATCGACTACGATGGCACGATACGCTACAGTTACACGCTTGACGAGGTTGCGGCCCTGACCGAACTGCCCGCGCTGCCGGTGCATGACGGGCTTGTCTGTCAGGGCTGGAACTGGACGCTCGCGGACATCAAGGCGCTCGGGCGCGAGGTGACTGTCGGGGCAGTGTACATTACCGATGACGGAAAGACACGGCTGTACATCACCATCGACCAGACCGACAGAATGACCGTGCCGATCTGGCTGACGCAGACTGTCGCGAACGGCGTGACGGTTGACTGGGGCGACGGAAGCGCGGTTGAAACCTCGGAGACCGTCGACACTGAGATTCAGTTCAGTCACACGTATGCGGAGACTGGCGATTATGTGATCAGACTGGGGATTGTCGGCAATGGAACAGTGCTGCTCGGGCAGCACTATGATACCGACATGATGGACGGGACATCGTCAGGAGGTTTGTTCGGCAACCAGAATAACTTTGTGTATGCGGGCATGCTGACGAATGTCGAACTCGGCGCGGGTCCGATTTCGTTGAATACGTACGCCCTCTCCGGATGTGCCAATCTTAAGACAGTCACTCAGCCGACAGGCCTTGCGTGGGTCGGCGTCTCAGTGCTTGCAGGTAGCGGAATTAAGAGTTACACAATTCCACCGTCTGTGACAGAGATTCGTCGCAATGCTTTTAATGCCTCGGACATTTCTTCTGTCTCGATTCCAAAAAGTGTGACGGTAATCGGCGCATACGCGTTTTATGAGACAAACTGTCACTCAATATTCATTCCGGATGGAGTTGAAACGATTCTCGGAACGATCGGCGGAACGAATCTCACGAGATTGGTTTTCCCGGGCAGCGTGACATCGATCGGTGAATCGTCATCCGGCGGTGGAGTTTTGGAATGATGGAGGTAAAACAGTATGGCAATAGATAGGGACTATATAATACACGGAAAATCGCTGAAATGTCTCGATTTTTCGAGGGCGACGGCGGTGCCTGCCCTGACATCGCTTTCCGGGTTGGGTATACCCGCAGATTGCGAAATCAAAGTTCCTGTAACTCTTTATGAAGAATGGCTGGCGGCGACGAACTGGGTGAACTATGCCGATTACATCACATACGTTGGCGTGCCGTTCTGGGTTAACGTATCGACTTCCGGCGGAACGGTTTCGCCGTCCGGACGGGTGATGGCACCTCCCGGATCAACCAGGGTATTCAGGATTGTTCCGGACGGCACGAACACTCTCTTAAGTGTTACACTTGACGGCACGAGTGTGGTGGGTGACGCGGTGTATGTCGATATGTCGGCTAACAGTTGGGCGTGCGAAGCTGTGGACGGCGCGACATACGGATTCGCGCTGAACGCGAACGGATACTATGAATCACGGAACAAAGGGGTTCCAAGCTCTGCCGCTGTATGCAGGATAGCGATAACAGTTTCTGCGGAGACGGAAATGTCGTTCGATATCATCAACTATGGTCAACCCAGCCGCGATTATGGTTTGATCGGCGCGGTCGATCAGGTGCTGACGACAACGTCCACGGCGGATTCCAATGTGGCATGGTCTGGTTATGATTATGAGAATTCATCGGAAACTGTGGTGAATGTACCGTGCACCGTGCCCGCGGGAACGCACTATGTTTACTTCAAGTACAGAAAGGACAGCAGCGTAAACCGGTACAACGACAGCCTACAGTTCAAAGTGAATCTCCCGACAGAGAGCTATTGGACTTATACGATGGAGAATGTACAGGCTGATCATGATTTAACGATTACATGCGGCAAGCAAGGAGTACTGTGATGATTGTAAGCGAATATCTTTACACAAACGGTCGGCGGCTCGTCCGGACTTACTCCGACGCGCACCTGATGATCAAGCAAGACGGCACGGAGATCGTTTACTCTGAGGCGGTCGATCCCATCGGGTCGGGGCGGACTTACACGGAAACCGACATTACCATCGAGCAGACAGACGAAGAGCGGGTGGCGCAGCTCGAAGAAGACAGCAAGGCACTGAAAATCCTGCTCGGCGAGGAAGGAGAGACGGAATGAACGAGGCTTTACTTGAAAAGGTCAAGATCTATCGCAAACTGATCGAGAAGGCGGTACAAACGCTGAGTGACGAGGAATCGCTTGAGTGCGTGATGCTGCACGAGAAGTGGTCCCCGGACGGTGTGGAGTATCCGCAGGGAAAGAAACTGCGCCATAAGGGAAAGCTGTACAAGGTCAAGCAGGCGCACACTTCGCAGGCAGACTGGGAACCCGGCATCGCGACAAGCCTTTTTGATTTGATCAACGAGACGAACGCCGGAACAAAAGCTGATCCGATTCCTTACAGTGCCGGGATGGTGCTCGAGAACGGGAAGTATTACATTGAGGATGGCGTGATTTATCTCTGCAACAGGGATACCGTGAACGCGGTGTATAATAAGCTGAAGGATCTCGTGGGAATTTATGTGACTGTCGCTGAATAAATTCCGTCTGGTTATAACCCGGATTACACAAAGTTCCGGAGGGTAAAACCTCCGGGCTTTTTATTTTTATCGAAAGGAGAATTCTTATGAAGAAAGGCGTGGATGTATCGACCTTTCAGAAGGTCGTTGACTGGTCGGAAGTAAAGCGGCTCGGCTACGAGTTCGCAATTGTCAAGGCGACTCAGGGACACAGTGTGACGAACGCGAATCTGTACTGCTTCACCGACTCGCGATTCAAGGCGAACATTGTCGGCGCGGCAAAAGCCGGGCTGATGGTTGGCGTTTATCATTACTTCACGGCGCAGAGTGACGATGAGGTTGTTGAAGAGGCGAATCATTTCATTGAGACCATAAAGCCGTACAAGGACAAGATCAATCTCTGGGCAGCGGTTGATGTCGAGGACGCGAAGTTCTGTGGCGTGCTTGACAAGCAGACGCTGACTCATCGTGTGCGGATGTTCATGAATCTCGTTGAGAAAGCCGGATTCCGTTCGATGCTTTACACGAATCCGAACTATCTGAAGTACAAGTTCCTGAGCGGAGCATTCGACAAAGCGAATATCTGGCTCGCGCACTGGGGTGTTTCGCGTCCGATGCCAGTGAAGAACATGATGATCTGGCAGTACGGCACGGTTAAGATCGGCGGTGTGGCTTTTGACGCGAACTACGGCTATTTCGATGAGCTTGAGGCAATCAAAGCGGCGATCGAAAAGGGTTCGACCGTGAAGATCATTCAGGGCGCGAAGTACAAAGCTCCCGGAAGAGACGCTGACGGTGTCAATGTTCCCTTCTCTGTCCGCAGCCGCAAGTTTACGGTGGTGAATGTCGCGCGGTTCGGTGATAATGATTACGCGCTGCTCGACAAGATCAATTCGTGGGTCGCGCTCAGGTATCTGGAGACCGTGTGATGCTCTTGAAGTTTATTGATGCCGCTATCCGGTTCTCGAAAAAGGTCGTTGTCGTGATGTTCGCCATGATTACGGTCTTTACGATTGTGATGATCGTGACCTATTATATCATGGGCGATGTGCCGGACGTGCTTATCGAGAACTTCTTCGGTTTTTTCAAGATCGAAGGCGGCGCGCTCAGTGTCATTACCATCGCGGACAAGGTCGTATCGTGGCTCCGCGGTGACGATACAAACGAAAAAACGGACGAGGAAACCCTTCCTCGTGCCGAATAATGAAAGGAAATCTTTATGGAATTCATCGTTAATCACTTCAGCGAAATCGTTTTCGGACTTCTTGGTGTTATCTTCCTCGTAAGCTGTGTTATCGCGTTCATCAAGGCTCCGCCTGCCGCGAGAAAGAAAATGATCTACAACATCCTCTACAACCTTGCGGTCAAGGCTGAAAAGGAATACGGCTCAAAGACCGGAGAGATCAAGAAGAAGCAGGTCATTGCCGACTTCTACGCGAAGTATCAGTGGCTCGCGTTCTTTGTCTCCGAGGAGCAGATCAGCAACTACATTGACGAGGTCGTCGCTGATATGACGAAATACTTTGAAAGGAATACTGTTGCCGCTGAGAATGTCGGCGTTTCGATTACTCCTGTAGAATAAGGGGTGATCGTATGAAAAAACTTCTTTGCTTTGTCGGCGGAATCGTTTCGGTGGTGTTGTTTATTCCGGTAATGGAAAATATCGCGCAGATCTGTGAGGCTTATTCATCGAAGCTCATCACGGATATGGGCATCGGAATCGCGAAAAATCAGAAGGAAATCGCTGACGTGCAGGAATCATGTGAGCCTCAGCAGACTCATGCTATTGGTTTCACAGCCGAAGGATACGGGGACGAGTATGAAGAAGACGACGAATAATATCAAGGTCGAGTGTCTCGGTAAATCCGCGTCCGAGGTGACGCAGAGCATTTATCAGCTCACCGCGCTCGGCAAGCGGATCATTCTCGACTATGGGCTTTACCAGTGTTCGAGTCCGGTTGACAGCTACAAAGTAAATCATTCGGTGATCAAGGAGATTGATCCGAAGAAAATTGATTACATAATCATTTCCCATTCGAACATTGATCACTGCGGTGCGCTTCCGGTACTTTATGGGCGCGGATGCACCGCTCCGATCTATGTGGCGCGCGGCAACAAGGCGATCATCCGGCTGATGCTGTACGATTCGGCGAAAATCATGGAGTCGGACGCGAAAAAGCTTGAGGCGAGCGGAATGAACACGTGTCCGCTCTATGGTCCGGCGGAGATTGAGCGTTGCCTGACCTTTATGTTCGAGCGGGACTTTGACGAGGAGTTCAGTCTTTGCCACGGAATCATGTGCGAGTTCACTCATGCCGGACACATTGTCGCTTCGGCGCAGATACGTTTGACTTTCAATTTTGACGGACTTATCAAGCGGGTTCATTACACCGGGGATATTGGTTCGCCGTACATCGGGAAGTATTATGTGCATCGCCTCGAGACTCCGGATAAGTGTGATTTACTCATCGGTGAATGCACGTATTCCGGGGAAAAACGCAAACATTCCCTGAAGGACCGGGAAAAGGATCTGGAAAAAATTGAGGCAATCATTGGGAGGTTGGCGGAGTCCGGAAAAGGAAAGATTCTGATTCCGGTGTTCGCTCTTGACAGGCTTCAGATGATGCTGACGCTGATCCATAACATTTATGAGAAGCGCGGGTTCAGGATTCCGGTTGTTGTGGACACTCCGCTTGGCGCGAGTATCTGCGACATCTGGGGTGATGTCATAGAGGAAGACGAGGATGATTGGGATAGCGTTCTAAATTGGGGGCGGCTCTATTTTACAGAGGATTTCGAAGACTCGAAGAGCTGGCGGGAATCAGATCGTCCGGCTGTGATTCTGGCTTCTTCCGGAATGTGTACAAACGGGCGCAGTGTGGCGTGGGTCAAGAAGCTGCTGCCTGACGCGGACTCCCATGTGATATTCTGCGGCTACAGCGCAGAAGACACGATCGCGCAGAAGATCAAGGACGACAAGGACAACAGGTTCATCAAGATTGACGGGCAGATTCTCGCGAACAAGTGCGGGATCACGATTCTGAACAGCTTCAGTTCGCACGCCTGCCGTGAGGAGCTGATGAGCGTTTACCGCAAGGCGCAGTACAATCGGCTTGTGCTGGTGCATTCAGATTTTGACAGCAAGTGTGTCTTCGCGGAGGAGCTACGGGGTCATCTGGCGGATGACGGACGGACTTCGAGGGTCGTGGCGGCGAATGATGGGCTGAAGTTCAGTATATAAATTTAGGGCTATACCAAATCGGTATAGCCCATTTTTTACGATTTTCTATCTTACTGTTATGAGGCTACCGTCTCCACGACAGCTTCGTAATAGGAAGATAGAAAATGATAAAAAAACACACCTCAAGCGAGGTGCTTGAGGTGTATTATGATTTCACCGTCCGCTTTGGCGTCGATATGATCAATAATTTTTCGTATATCCATACTTGTAATTGTTTCGAGATTCAAAAAAGACTCTATCTCTTTACGATATTGATCAATGATACCATTGGAGTCATTCGGGTCAAGTGGCATTTCGGATGATTTGATTTTGTAGTCAATCATTTCCATTTCGTCGCTGATCTTGTTTATTTCGATTTTGAGTTCATCGATTGTCATTAAGTCGGCTGCGTACATTTCTTGGTATTTCTTTCGTCGAGCTTGCATCGATGCTTTCTTTTGTTTTAATTGTACTACATCCTCATTGGGAGTTGACTTACAGTATGATTGTGCCTCATCTATAATCTGTTGAACAAAAGTCTTCGGATCTTCTATTAGCGATTTAAGATACTCTCTAATATGTTCAATCAGGTCGGTTTCGTTGATTGTGACACGGTTATGGCACGGTCCTTTGGCGGAATACGCATCATATGTGATACATTTCCAACAGTAACGATCGATCTCTGCGCCTCTTTTGCCATTGTTTTTGTAGTGTTTGCGCGTAAACGATCTGCCACAGCAATCACATTTTATAAGCATACTGAATATATGCTTATAGCTATATCTGGATATCCCCTTCTGAGTTTTGCTGTTATATTCTTGGCGTCGATGAGCCATCTGTTTTTGTGCCTGATCGAAAATATCCCGGCTGATGATTGCCCATTCAGGTCTGTCATGAACTAACCATTGATTCTCGTCTTTGATCGTTCTGGTATGTTCAAGACAATCGGCGATCTCGTATTTATTATTGACATACTGACCACAATAGATAGAGTTTCGCAATATTCGTCTTACCGTGTATCCCTTCCATTGCAGCCCCGTTTTTGTCGTGCACCCATTTGCATTGAGTGCCTGCGCTATACACGTTCCGCCCATACCAGACAGATACAACTCGAAAATTTTTCTTACGATCGCTGCTTCATTGTCATTGATGCGAAGATGAAAATTATCTACGCGATCATATCCGAATATTTTATGAGGTACACGACCCATTTTGGTATTGATCTGTTTACCGAATTTTACACGCTTCGAGAGGTTAACACTCTCTTCCTGCGCTAATGCGCTGAACACGGTCAACACAAATTCCGATTCACCGAGGCTCTCCATGTTAGCAGTGAGAAAAAGGGTGTTAATACCGAATTTTTTTAATGTACGAATTGATTGCAAAAAATCGACGGTGTTTCGCGCAAATCGTGAGATGTCCTTCACCACCAACATATCGAACAGATGCAGTTCCGCATCCTTCATTAATCGATTGAACTCGGCGCGGTGTTTCAATGACATCCCCGAAATGCCCTCATCGGCGTACACCTGTACGAGTGTGTGACCGTTCTTTTTTGCGTACTCTATAAAAAATTCTTTTTGATGCTCTAAGCTGTCAAGCTGATCTTCCTTGCCTGTTGATACTCTGCAATAAGCCGCAATTCTCATTTTTTGTACCTCTTATCGTCGAAATTCCGCGCCACGCGCTTATTGGTCTTGATTATGTGCACGTTGGGTTGGTATGTAAACGGATTGGTCTTTCTCGACGATTTTGCTGATTATCATTTCGCGTAATGTTTGCACTATAGTGTCTCTGGCGTTCGGGTTGTCGAACGTATATGTAAGGATTGGTTTTGTTTTGATGTGCACCACCTCCGTTCTATATTTATTCGAAATGATGTTGCACTATTACTTTCCCGTGCTCCCGAATCCGCCGATTCGCTCTGCTTCGGTATCTCTGCCTATCGGGATGTACTTCACGAGCATTCCCTGTCCAATACGATCTCCTGCGTGAATGCTGTAAGCCTCATGCCCGAGGTTCAAGAGCCGAAAACCGATGTTACCATCGTTGCCCGTGTTGTTTGCGTAATCGCTCTCGACCCATCCCTGAGCGTTTGCCGGAATGATGTGCGCCTTTCCCATAGAGCTTCTGACGTTGAGTATCAGTGCTTCGTCCGGCGCGAAGATTGCCTTGACATCCGTCCAGACCATCGCCGATTCGCCAGGGAAGATCGTGACATCATCCGGTGCGAAAAAGTCGCAGGCGACCGAGTGAGCTGTGCCTCTTTCAGGGAGTCTGATTGAAGCGTCCGGATGCTTTCTCGCGTCATCTCTTACAATTTCAAAGTGTGCCATCTTGTTTATCCTCTTCTTTCTGATATTTCTTCTTTACGGCGGCTAAGAAGCAATCCCATGAACAGGTATAGCCGCCGTTTGCGATGTATTTTGTGTCGTCGTTTCTGATGAACCACATCCCGCAGACCGGGCATACAAGGTTCGTTTCGTTCTCGTCCGGCATTTTCATAGCTTAGTATCATCCCACTTTCCTGTGATTTCCAGTCGGTCAAGTACCTTATTGAGCGGGCAGTTGGCTGTTATCTTTGCGGCGAGTTTCGCTATGGTCGCCGAGCTTATGTGAGTATGTTTCTCGATCTCGTCGTAGCTGTAATGTTCTTTGAGCATCTTTGCGACAAGGAAGCGGTTCGCCATTATGGAAAGCTCCTTGTCTGTGCAGAGGTTCTCGAAAAGGTCGGCGCATTCCTCCAGACCGGTCAGGTTGAGAAACGCCTGACACATAAGGTTATATCGTTCGGTGCGTTCCATTACCGTCCTTCTTTCTTGATGCGCTCGGCGATTTCCTTGTAATGCTCCAGTTCCTTGCGGAGCTTGGCGTTTTCGTTATCGACCGTGTTGGAAACCCGCGCCCGGATTTCCTTAGTGATTTGCAGAAGAACCTCGTTGTTCTTCATTGCATCTTCCTGCTTTTTATGTTTTTTTACGAATCTGCGATAGCGATAATAGTCGCGGAGAGATGCCATCGCGAGCTTGCAATTATCGTTATACCACACATTAAAGTCGTCAAACTCCCACGCGCTCTTTTTAGGGTCGCTTTTATACATCGTCATTAGTGTGTCGAAATCGACAATAGCACTTGCATTTGTTTGATACGCCTTATGCGGACACTCGGCGATGTTTGCAATTATCACAAGGATCACAAAGAACAAGACAACTATCACTGCTGTTATAATTGCTGCGATCATCTTACCCTCTCTACTGGCATCTGTGTAAAGTCCTCAAGTATCGCGCCCTTCTTCCCTTTCACCCTGATTGTGTAGCTCTTGCCTGCGCCGTTTGACTTAATGCTCTTAATGCCATAGAACATCGTTGTCTGAGGCGGCTCGTAACGGTTAAGATCAATCAGGCAGCTCATATAGGGGATTGACGCAAGGTTTCCGCTGATTGTGACCTTGTAGTTATACGTATAACGATCGTCCATGTGAAGAACCGCGACCTCAAAGCCGAGCGAGCGGCAGAGAAATTTCAGTCTCCATGTATCGTCAACGTTGATCATCGGAAAGACGATGCCGTATCGACTGCTTTCACCCCACGCGTCCGCGAAGCCGGCGAGGAATTCCATGCGGGAATTGATGTCGGTATTGAGGATCGAGTCGGGAATTGATGTCAGCCCGTCTTCGTTCGGAGCGTCACGTCCAATGGTGTACGGGGCTTGCAGCCATGTCACCGGGGCGCGTAGCTCCGGCAGTGCTTTCATAACGCCATGTGCGAATATCTCGTTGGGGCGTTTGCCTATCAGCGCGTACAGCGGAACGGTGCGGACATCGTTCGGGTTTCTGTTGTAAACGCAGTCAATGTCCTGCCACGCGTTACAGATAAATTCATCGCCGTTTGATAGTGTGACCGTGAACAGCTCGTCCGTGTTGGTTTCGACCGCCTCGACGGGAAGTCGTTCCCCATCTGAGGCAATCAGAATGTCACCTTTCTTGATGTCTTCGAGCGCCGATGTATATACCATTGAATCGGAGTTATACATCAGGAGATGTGTTTTTGCGGCGAGGCTCATGCGGGGTCTCCTATCCTCATCTGCTCTCCGAGTTCGCTTTCCGCGATCGCGAGATTTGCGGCTGCCTGTTCGAAGTAGCTGCGCTTGAGTTCGACTCCTACGTGGCGGCGTCCCATTTTCAGTGCCTGATAGCCGGTAGAGCCGATGCCATCGAACGGATCAAGAACAATGTCGCCGGGATTTGTCCAAAGCTCGATGCAACGTTCGATTACCGGTAATTGAAGCGGGCATATATGACGCTCATCATTCTCCGCCCTCGCGCTCTTTCGCTGAAGTGTCGCGCTCTGATTGATGTCCCACCATACCGGAGACGGATACTGTTCCCAGACCGGAGACGCGACTTCCTGCCAATGGCTGACCGGATAGGTCTCGTTGGTGTGCGCTATCGGCTCGGGGTCTTCGCCCGGCTTTCTGAATGTGACAACGTAGTCCGGAATACCCATGCGGCTCATCGCCGAGTCCTTCTTAATCTGCTTATGGAGCAGACCGAGAGCCTTTGTTCTCTGCATTTCGGTGACGGGATTCTTCCATATGCAGACCTCGCTGTGGAAGATGAATCCGCACGATTGCATCCATCTGATTACGTCACCGCGGAAGTCCTTGAGTCCAATGAAGCCATCGCGCTCCTTCATGCTCGGAAGGTTCATACAATGGATCGAGACGAGTCTGCCCGGCATCATGATTCTGAACCATTCCTTACCGAGGAAGCTGTAGTGTTCGGCGAACTCAGCGTAATTGCGGCTGTTTCCCATGTCGCGGTCGCTGTTCGAGTATGTGTAGAGCGACGCGAACGGAATCGACGTCACCGAATAGTGAATGCTGTTCTCGGGAATCCCCGCGAGCACCTCGCAGGAATCTCCCTGATAAAGCATATAGTTTGTTCCCTGTACCTGATCAAGCACGTTCATGCCGCATATCCTCCTGTAATAAGCCACTTCGGAATTATCATATTAACCTTGGGTTCATACGGCTCGGTCATGCGAACCGTCTGTCTGATCTCCTGTGAAAGAATTTCCTTGGTGTGTTCGACCATCTCGGAAATCATTTTCTTGCACTGTGCGTCCTTGCGCTCGATGTTTTCCTTTACCGCGCCCTCAGACTTCGAGATCACTATGTATACGTTTACCGGGCGTTCCTGCCCGAATCGCCAGCAGCGGCGTATTGCCTGATAGAGCATTTCGTAGCTGTCAGAGAGACCGACGAAGATCATGTTGTGGCAGCCTTGCCAATTGAGCCCGAGCCCAGCAATACTTGGTTTGCTTACTAAACGATTTATCTTCCCTTCTGTAAACCCGGTCAGCCTGTCCTCTTTTGTCTCCTGCTTATCAGAGCCTTTGACCTCAACCGCACCGTCAATGACGCGTGTCAGCTCGTCAGATTCATCGTTCAAGTCGCACCATGCCAGCCATTGTGATTCAGGCTCTTTCTGAATAAGTTCTGCCGCTACCTTACATCTGTCTTCAAGGCTCGCTCTCCGTGCGTTTCTTCTCTCGCTCAGAGTCGATGCCATCGGCGCGTCTGAATCAACCTCTACGTACTCGATATTCAGTGGAGGCAGCTCGTAACCGGTCGCGTCATATCCGAGATCCGCAGGAGTCGTGAGAACCACTGCCCATCCGGCGAGCCATGCCCAGAAATCTTTCTCCGCGTGTCCTTTGAGCCGCCATTTACTCGTGTCTCCGCCATCGTGTACGAAAAAGGTCGCGAGCATTTCGGTGCGCTTCATGACTCCGAGGAATTCTGCCTGATTGCCGAGTTCCATGAAGTCATTCGGCGCGGGAGTTGCCGTACAGGACAGCTTGTACTTGACGCTCTGGCAGGTCTCAATGATCTGAGTTCTCATTTTGCTGTTATAGTGCTTAAGGATGGACGACTCATCGAGGACGATTCCGCCGAACTGCGAGAGATCGAAGTGGTCGAGCATTTCGTAGTTGGTGATGTTGATGCCAGGCTTGACATCTTCCTGCGTGCGGCAGATGTTGACCGTGTAGTTAAATTTCTGTCCCTCTCTGACCGTCTGGCGCGAAACCGCGAGAGGCGCGAGAATAAGTGTCGGCTGTCCGGTATGCTCTGAGACAATGCGGGCAAATTCAAGCTGCTGTGCCGTCTTGCCGAGTCCGCAGTCCTCGAAGAGTGCCGCCTTGCCTTTCTTGAGAGCCCAGCTCACGATGTCTTTCTGCCATTCGAAGAGCAATGGATTCATTTCGTCCTTCGCGAATGTGAATCCGCAGCACGGAACTGTACGCTCTTTGTTTTTAAGGAATTCGCTGTATTCCATTTATTCCTTTCCCGCGTGGCTCACGGATAACCGTGAGCCACGCTTATTGTCATATTGTATTCTTTGATTCGTAGGGAACGACATTGCCGTCCTTGATGCTCTTCTGAACATCAATAACCCGCTGATTCGATGATCCGCGCCATTTCAGACGGAGATCCTTCAGGGATTCAATGAACGGTCCGTCGACGAAGACATCGCAGGACTCAACGAGCTGCTGTCTCAGTCTCGATTCCATTGAGGATTCGCCGGACGATTTCATAACTGTCTCCCATGTCAGCCCCGACCAGAGCCAGACGGTCTTGCCGAGGTTTTTGACCTGATGAACGAGGTCGATAAGTTCGTTTAGTCCTTGTTCGTTCTGCCAGAGCGGGTCACCGCCGAGGATGGAGAGACCCGCTACATATGGGTTACTGAGAAGCGATAACGCTCTTTGCTTGGTGCTTTCCGAGAACTCTTTGCCGTATATAAAATCTTGCAGCTCGGGGTTGAAGCACCCGGGACAATGCGAGTTGCACCCGGACACAAATAGCGCGATGCGTATGCCATTGCCGTTAGCGAGATCGAATGGGATGATTTTTGCGTAGTTCATTCAGATCTCCTCCACCTGATTATGCTTCGTTCGCATTTCGACTTCCTGCTGCTTGCCTTTGTTGAACGCTGTCTTGTAATCATTTGTAAGGTAACCTGTGACACGGCGCAGACGCTTTATATTGGTGCTTCCGCATTCAGGACATGATTCATCCATGTCGCCGCAATGTCCGCACGCCATGCACTGATCGTTCGGCACGTTGATTGCGAAGTATGGCACGTCGTGATCCATAGCGTAGTTCACAAGGGATTCCAGCCCGTCTATGTTGTTCTGACAGCTGCTGTCAAGCTCAACATATGTGATGCACCCGGCGTTCGAATATCCAGTGAGCTGACTCTCGATATCGATCTTCTCGAATGGTGTCATCTTCTTCCAGACGGGAACGTGGATTGAATTGGTGAAGAAATCCTTATCGGAGACGTTCGGAATTTCACCGTACTTCGCCCTGAATTTCTTCATGGCGGTGTAACACAGGTTCTCTGCCGGGCTATAATACACTCCGAAATTCAGTTTGTACTGTTCCTTGAATTCCGCGCATCGATTCTTGAAGAGCTGCTCAATCCGTTTCGCGAGCTTCATGCCTTCCGGTTCGGTATGGTCACACCCAATCAGAATCTGCAACGTCTCCGCGAGTCCGAGCTGACCGATCGCGAGCGTTCCGTGTTTGAGCGCGGATCTGATACCTTCTTCCGGCACATATCCCGCCATGACGTTGTTTTCATACATGAACGAAGCCGATGCTGCCGGCTGTGAACATATCCACTCGAAACGCTCAAGGAGCATATCCTTGGCTTCGTGAAGTTTCTGGTCGAGGATGCGTAAGAATTCACCGACCAAATCATAGCCCGATTCCTCGCTGTTTGATATTTTGGCGAGAGCGGAAATTTTCTCTTTTGCCTCCATCGCGAGAGTTGGCATTATAATTGTTACGGGACAGATGTTGCCTCGACCGTCTTTGAGTTGACCGAAGCCGTTGACATCCCATCCGTTAGCGGTTCTGCACCCCATCGTACTGAAGTATGTGCGCGGATCATTTCTGTCATATCCAACGTTTCCGCTCCAGTCCACGTTCGCGTAGTTGGGATACAACCTGCGGCTTGTGGCGTTCAGCGCAAGTCTGAACAGGTCGTAGTTCGGATCGCCGGTACGGCGGTTGACTCCCTTCATGCACTGGAATATTCCGCACGGGAAGATTGATGTGCGATGGAGTCTGCCGACACCCTTGATCAGGACATCGAGAAGAACTTTTGTGACCATTCTTCCTTCCGGCAATGTGCAAGTGCCGTAATTACAGGAGGTAAACGGGAGTTGGTTGCCTGAACGGCTTTGTAAAGTGTTTCCTATTTGTTCAGTAAGGTTCGCTACGCCCTACCCGGGACAGACCCAGCTCTATGTTGCCATAGAGAGCAGACTATATCTTCATCCTTTATACAAAGCGTATAAAGGAGCCTATCATTTCGGTTCGCTTGAACCTACTCCACGTTGTATATGGATAGTCGTTAGGCATTTAATGTGTTGTTGTTATGGTAGTATTGAAAATGGTATCCGCCAGTTGATGGCAATTTATTTTTACAGCACTTACACACCAATGTCGCATATACACCCAATTGACGTGCACATTCTTGTATTGACTCATATACGGTATTGGTTTCCATGCAATACACTGGCATCTTTGCATGAGACTTTGAGATCTTTTGTCGTGTTTCTGCCGATGGTGATGGATGAGGCTTACCTCTTTTTGCCATCGAAAGTTTCTGCCTATGCTCTTCTGTGAGATGCCGTCCCTTCTGGGCATCGCTGATTTTTTGCTTTTTCTCCTCGGTACATGGATGTCCAGCACCGTTTGTATTCCCCAGCATGGAAACTGACATCTTCTGCCGCGTTTCTGGTGGGATACAAGGCGCAGTCCCACCTTCAAGCGTATTATATCCGTACTCTCGGTCCTGCGTTTTGTACAGAGAAATAAGTTGTATCTCCATATCGCAGGCATCTTCTTTAGATAACCCACTGGCAATTATTTCGTGATCAAACACATCCCATCCATACTTCTGGATGGCACGCCAAAAATGAGAACACTCGCGATAGTTTACGCCATTCTTTCCCCATCTTTGTACAGGATTTTGTTTGGTGATACCGATATATTGCTTACCATTTATTCGATTAACGTGCCGATAAACATAATACTGTTCCACTGTTTTCACCTCCATTCGCATTAAATTCGCAACAACACAAACTTAGCACGGTGATTGTCTCTGTGAGAGTTCTCCCGTTTAGATAGATATGTTCCAAACATTACTGTTTGGTCGCCCAAATCATTTTAGGTTATGATATAAACCTTCTACAGCCTGCTGAAGTTCGGTTATGGTCATATACATCGCATTTCCATACAGTTTCTTATCCAGCGATGCCGTGTTACCGAACACAATATCGTCATCACGCAATCCGGTCTCGTCGTAGAACTGCTGTTTATGGTCGTCTACCCAATCATCGAAGCTGTTCCGGATGATGCCCGCTTCATCTACATACGTATCATACAACAGCGGCATCAGATTTTCGCCATCGAATGCGGCGTTGTCCATAATGTACGATGCGACATAATGCTTGCGGAAACTCTTTCTGACATACGGAACCATTGTCCAGTCAATATGAGTCGCGGAGACGCCTCCGAACTGCTGCAAACTCTGAAGCTGGAAGATTACCGCTGTGAGCTGAAACGCTGTATTGATTGACTGCGCCGGACGCACATCGGTCTGGCGAGTATTGAATCCCTTGGCAAGAAGGTCATCGAACGGAATCGACATACAGTTATGACTTCCGACCGCATACGCGTCAAGGTCATGCTCGTACACCTCGTTGTTCTCATGGTTTGCTCGCGCCATCGGAGAAAGCATATAATCCAGCGCGTATTTCCGGGACATCAGGCTTCCCATCTCTCCCATACGACCGCCGAATGAATGCTCATCAACATTGGCGTTCTGGTTCTGCACATTTGAAGCCGAGAGCTTTTCAGCGACCGCCGCCATCAGCGCGCTGTACTGTTCGCGCGCTATCTTGTGGAGGTAGCGGTAATTGATGTACGCTTTCGCGACATCCTTATACTTCGTTGCCATCAGCTTCTTTTCGACGAGATCCTGAATATCCTCGACCGACATATCCTTGCCAGTCGATCCGATCTCTCCGGCGATTTTCTTTGCGCATTCGTTAATGTCATCGGTCAGCTCCGACCTTGTCTCGGCGAACGCCTTGAGGATCGCTACCTCAATCTTGTGAGGGTCGAATCCGACCCTCGAACCGTTTCGTTTGATAACTTCCATTAGTCATCTCTCCGTCTTGCATAGAACCGAGTTCGTCACAAATGTTCCGGACTCAGTGAAAACGCGATAGCTGTAATCGTCGCGTGGCGATTCCGCGAGCGCGGGTTTGGTTATAGTTTCGTACACGAATTTTGGTGTCGTGACGCATTCGTTAAGTATGCGGGTTACCAGGTTTATCTGGTTGATAAGGCATCTCGGATACCATGCCGCGCCATACTCATACTCCCTTATAAGCTGATCTATCAAGCCCTGCGCGAAATGCGTGTTGGTGTGAAGTATGCGCTCCGGCAGCATCTTTGTGTCCGGATTGGTGTCGATGCTGAGTTGTCTCGTGCAAAGATCATGCACGTGTTTATCGTATATATGATATTTGTCGTTGACAACGTCCATATCCATTACATACCAGTCCGGAAATTCGCCCGGCATGCCGAACCGCGGATACACAATGTACTCATCTTCGACCGAACCACTCGCTACAATATGTCCGATACGCATTCCGGACAGATACTGTCCTTCATCGCTGTCGTGCCCCGCCGGCATCTTTCTCCCATCGAACGCGCGAGGTGTCATTGAGTATGCTGTCTCGCCGCTTTGTATCGCGCTCGGGTTTTCCGACGCGAGTACCGGACTCGATTTGCCGTCTTGTCCGGGTTCGAGAAAGTCGCCCGTATATGAGTTCAACGCTCTCTTGTGTACCCGCTCGATGCGGCATTCCACCATCCGTCCGTGATCTTCGATTCTGATGAAGTGATCATTGCGGTTGGACAATTCCCACAGGCGGTCGATTGTGGTGATCAGACGCTGAACACCCTTTATTGTGGTCACTTCCGCATATACGGCATTCGCGCCGTTGTAGAGAATCGGCGTAGTTGATGCCTTTCTGATTTCTGTCCTCATCACTCCGCTCCGTTCGCTGCTATGGCTTCGACCATCTGATAGTATTCCTCGTAGTCAAACCACTTGTCTTTGATCAGATGTCCGATGCTCTTCATTGTGCTGTGCTCGAATGACGCTCTGACATACGTACCCTTGAGGTCTTCCCAGTTATCAACCTCCAACGTGTTGAGTAGCTGAATAATCGCTCCGTAGCCGTCCATGTTCTTACTTTCGCCCGGCTTGTCGCATCTATGACCGAGGCAATAAGTTCCGTAATTAACGCCCCATCCGCCACCTTCGAGCGTAAGGATGAAGGTTAAACAGCCGTGATCCTCAAAGCCCAGCTTCGTATGGGTGATTCGCGCGTTGTAAATTCCGTCCATGTCGCCATCTCCTTTCCTTGAAATAAATCTTTCATCGAACAGAGAACCATCGTATATAAATGAGAAAGCACTATCTATAATCCGCTTGATCTCCGGGTCTACATCCTTTTCGTCAACCGGATGGTCGTAGCATTCGACTCCGTATTCCTTTAGCTTCTCGATCATAGCGGCAACGAATTCGTCTGTGTCGATGTTGTTAAGCTTGTCGTCGATGCTCATGATCTGTTCGTTCGCCCGGGGTACAAACTGCCTTCGTCCAAATCGGAAATCAGTGTGTAGATCTCATTCCATGTCCCGCATGCGTAGGTTCCCCATTTGCGGTCAGTATTCCACGGCTGAACGAACTGGACCGTCACGCAGTCATCGCGCACCAGATTGGCCGGGCAATCATCTATCAGGACATCGCACTTGATCATATCCTTGTTCTGCGCGAAGATGATATGGTGTTCCGGAATGAACGGAAGCCACAGCTTCGCCCACATAATCGCCGCCTGATGCTGATGCCATGCTCTCGCGGTCACGATATAGACCTCATGGTGAATCGAGAGATGCTTCAGGATGTTCACGCTCTCGGGCTGAGGCTTCATCGCGGCATACCAGAATTTCGGCGCGCCGAGAACGCTGTCGACCTGTACAGGCGTGAGCATCGGGAAGTTCTTTTCCATCTCGTAATTCCTGAGGTCGCTATATCCGACTCTGAGCTTGTGACGTCTGTTCAGGATCGCGAGCCACGCTTTCGCGAAGTCGTTTATCGTATTGTCGAGGTCGACCGCGATAATCATGCGCCTGCCCCCGCGTTCCACGTGAAGAAGCGCATCGCGATGCGATTGACGACATCGGCAAGCTCGGCGTGTTTGCCGTTCTTGATCCATGCGTAGGGCGTGTAATTCGCGAACGCTTCATCGTCATATGTAATGCGGTCGATCGCCTTTTCAACCGAGTCGCCACGGCTGAGCATACGATCAAATCTGATCTCTTTGCCAGCCTTTATGTAAACATCCACGATCTTCTTTTTGCCGTGATAGTGCTTCTTGAAGAACTCGACTCCCGCCGGGTCAATTACGTAGACATCGCTGTCCTCGACCTGAGCCGCCGTAGCGCAGTAACGGTATCCGTTGAAGTTGGTGAACGCTACCATATCGGTGAGCTTATCGAATTCCTCCTCGGTCACGAATGTGTGGCTTGTGTCGTTCGGTCTCGGTGGACGCGTTGTGTAGCTCCGCAAAACCTTGAGTCGATAGATCCTTTCGAGTTCATCGGCGATTGTGCTTTTGCCGCTCCCGCTCTTGCCGACGAGCAGGAGTATTAAGTTGTTTTGCATTGTTCGATCCTTTCTTCAGGTTATGTCAATAGGAAATAACGCTTGTTAAAAAGCGAGCCGTGCGCAAGAACTTACGAGGTTACCGTAAGTCATTGCGAGGTTTGCCGCAGGTCATTGCGCCCTCGGAGCATTTGCCGGTCAGGCATGATGGTCCGGCGTTTCTGAAAAGTATCGGGCAAATCATTCTGACCTGTCGCAGCATTTCGTCGGCGACCGCTCTGATTTCCCACTGGGCGCGGTTACAGCATCTCAGTGAGAAGAACCTGAAGAGTTCGCGGACATTCATTGTGACTATCAAGCGTGTCGTGCAAGCGTTCGGCAGAACGAATCTTGCGTCCTCGTTTGCCTGCTTTTCGGCAGCCCGGCGCGCCGACGCTTCGTCCATTCCGGCTTCGAGATTTTTCTTGAAATGTCCCGAGATCAGCTTGGTACGGAGCGATTCGTAATGTTCGGCGTCCTCTTCCATAGCCTTGAGAAACTCTTCTTTTGCCTCCGGGATCGATTCAATCTCAGGCGGCAGGACGTACTCGAAATTTTTCATTCCGACGTATCGCTGGCTCTGAACCGAGAATGACGCGATGCGGTGACGTGTGATCTGAGCGAGCAGCGCGCGGGAAACTCCCTCAATTCCGAACGTGAACGAAACGTGTTCGACCGGGGATTCATGCCCGAGGTCAATGAGCCGCTTGATGAATTTGTTGATCGCTTCCTCATCGAGCGAGTCGCCGAGTTCGCCGATTGTCTTGTCCGAGTAGCAGAGCTTCGCCGCCATAGCGACTACCTTCTCCGGATCGGGGGTATGCGCGAGAATCTGGACCTGCAATTTATATCATCTTCCTTTCTCTGTGGTCGTGTATATATTATATCACAATTGGAGTTGTTTGTCAAGTGGTAATAGTAATAATATTTAACCTATTTTTCAGAAAAGTTTCTCTGGACACCTGTTCCTTTACCGCGACCGCGTTGTTGACGGTTTTCGCGTCGCCTATATGATAGCACTTCTCCTGCGCTCTTGTCACGCCGACATATAGCAGGTTCGAGGACAACAGACGCGCCTGACACTTCGGAGTCGCGAGGATTACCGCCTTGAACGCGCCGCCCTGTGATTTATGGCAGCTTATCGCGTACGCGAGCTGGAGATTATCAAACGCGGTATACGAGATTATGCGGTCTCCGAACGCCACGAAGATGCTTTTAGCGCAGATCTCGACGATCTTTCCGATCTCGCCGTTCGCAACGAAATCATCCCTGACGTAATGGAAGTTTGCGTCGTAAAGCTTTGCCTCATAGTTATTCTTGGTGTTAATGACCGGATCGCCGAGACGGAACCGCTTTTCGCTGGCTTCAAAGGTCTCGGGCGAACGGTTCACGGCATTCTGGATCGATTCATTTATCGCGATCGTGCCGCACTTTCCGGTATTATACGCGGCAAGGACGCAGATCTCATCGGTTGTGTAGCCCAGATCGAGCAGCTTGATGTACATAACGGTCGCACCCGTGACGATGTTGTCATCAATAGTCGGAATAAAGCCGTATGACTTATCGGAGCCGACCATTTTCACCGAATTGTCCTTCATCTTGAGGTACTGACGTCCCTTGCGGATGTCTGTCGCCACGGTGGAGAGTCCGCCCCTGCCGTAACGGAAAATTTTATCGAGCGTCACGGTGGCGAACGTGCCCGCGTCGAGCATATCGTGCAGGATGTTTCCGCATCCGACTGACGCGAGCTGCGCGTCGTCGCCGATGAGAAGCAGCTTGGTTCGAGACGGGTCAATCGCTTTCAGCAGGTGATAGAAGGTGAAGACATCGACCATCGAGACCTCATCGAGAATCACGATGTCGTCGGTAATCTGCGCGTTATCGTCCCACTGCCCGTTATATCCGAGCGCACGATGGATGGTTGACGCGTCCATTCCGGTATACGCGGACAGAACCTTTGCCGCTCTTCCGGTAGGAGCGAGGCAGCAGCAGGTTTTGCCGTTATCCCGCATCATATTGATGAGTGCCATCGTCGACTGTGATTTACCCGATCCGGCGTAACCATTCAGAATCACTACATTGTTATTGAGGATGAGGCGCAGCATGCTGAACTGGTCATCGGTCAGTGTCAGGTCGCCGATTTTCCGATACGGCTCGGGGTCGATGAACCATTCGTTTTGCGCTTTGACCAGATCGTGTAACGCGTTCGCGATTCCGTTCTCCGCGGTAAATGTCTCGATGCGCATGATCTTATCATCGCCGAGGAAGACGAATCTTGAATCGGAATAAATCTCATCGAAATGGCTGAACGCCTCGCTGCACCGTTCCTCGCACATCGCTTTCAGCTCGGTCATACTGACGATTGTACTGCCGCTCTGCTCGATATCCGCGATGATGTCCTCTGCGCACGCCATGAGTCTTTTGGTTGAAACGTGGATGTCTTTGAGGTAATCATTTCCGAATGTCTTTGTCAGCGCGTCATATTTTGTGGTCAGGATATTCTCGACCGTTTTGTAGCCTACGCCCTGAATCCTCATCAGGGCGCGGTACGGATCGAGGATGAGCTCTTCCTTTATGCGTGAGGTTGACTCGTATGTCTCCATCAGCTTTTTCAGCATGCCGGGAGTGAAGATATGCGAGAACTCGGTGATCGCGCCGTACATCGAATAGTGGGACGCTACCTTCTGTCTGAGCCGTTCGAAGGTTTTCGCCTTGACGCCCTTGACGAGGTTCAGGTCCACCGGCTGGTTATTCATTATACGGTCGAGGATATCGGGGTATACTTTGAGCATGGCGTCGACCTTCTTTTCCGAGAGGATGGTGGACATAAATGTCCTTATATCCTCCGCGGTCTTGACCTGCTTCGGCTGGATGTACTGGACGTAATATGAGAATTTGTATCTCGCGTCAAACTGTTCGGTCGCCGTGACCTCGTAATCCGCGCCGAGTGTCAGCTCCGGAAATGAGCCTTTGAGTGTAACCGAGCCATAGACGCTGTCATTTATCTCGGGAAACTCACGGCGGTTGACATCGCAGGCATAGATTCTGAAGCTGTCTGAGGAGTAGGTCGCTGTCTCGGGGCGGCAGGTAAAGGTCACAGTCTTATTTGCCATCGTTATCAAGTCCCTTCCAGTAAAACGCGTTGACCTTATCCTTGATCTGCGCGAGATAGATCGGGAATTGCAGATACGAACCAGTGTAGATTTCCCGGAAATACATACACGCGCCATCAGCGTAAATCGTGAACTGCATATAATGTGTACGACATCCGCATATCTCCTCATATTCAAGCTGGATACCGTCTGCCGCTGTCGGGAAGATCATCGGCTGTATCGGCAGGTCACGAATGACCGATTCAACTATCGCGATATGCTCCTTTGAGAACGAGCTCGCGCCATGGGCATTCCAATTCTGCGGCAGTTCCGCGATCATCCGGAGAATGCGCAGGTTCTCCTCCAGGGTTACTTCTTTATTATCCATTGATCATCCTCCCATAATTTCATTATTATATCATTCAGCGCGTCATCTGTGAAAAAGTTGCCGCACTCGGCTCTGACCGCCTTGAACAGCTCTGTCGCGGTCTTCTTGTGGATTGTCCGCGTGAGCCGCTCGTTATGCTCCTGGCGCATATACTCAGCTCTCGCCGGGGATATATCCGGGTGGCGCATTTGATAGCGTGCTATCTTTTCGTTCGCTGTCGTATACTTCTGAGTCGAGATTCTGTCGGCGAGATGTTCGCGAATCTTGTTATCCGCGCGATCTACATTGTCCCAAAAATGATCTTTCAGCATATACCATGAAGTCGAGAGCGTCGGGTTAAAGGTGACCGCTGTCCACAGGTCGGATAGTGGTCCTTTGAAGCTTATTTTGTTTTGATTAGCTGAGACTGGGTTCATACTTATCGTTTCTCATCCCCACAAAGACCGGGAATTGCAGGCTCTCCGCCCCGGTTTTCTTATCCGAGGAGATTTCCTTATACTTGACCTCGCATATTCTTCCCGGCAAATTGACCCGATCATTCCAGAGTGCAGCGCGGTCCTCATCGGTGAAGCCGCTGCCTACGCGGACTTCGTTGCCCTTATAATCGACTACCAGCGCGCCGAGCGTTCCGGCAAGTCTTCCCTCTCCTTCCTCCGCCCCGAGAATCTTAAGGTCGACTGTGTAGAATCGCTTGATTTTCAGAATGCCGCTGTGACGCTTGCATTTGTACGGGACGTTATAGTTGAGCATCAGCCCTTCTTTATCCTCGCGCACCATCTGATCGAGGAGCCTGTCGATCATCGTGATGTCTTTGCCGTGATACAGCACCGGGAGGACCGAGACCGGGCAGTTCGGCATATCACGCTCTGTTTTCGCGCGGATGAGGTCGAGCGTACCGCGCCTTGCGAGATATTTCGCTTTTCCTCCGCCCTCATCGAAGTCGGTCGCCGGCAGCGTGTCGAAGATTGTGTAGCCGATCATGGTTTTGTCCTTCGCGTCCGAGTTTATTATGCCCGTCGATGTACGGAAAGCCTCGTTGTCGGAAAGGTTTCCCGGGGACAAAAGTGTAAGCTCGCCGTCAAATACCGTTTCGACCTCCAGAAATTTGACCAAATCATTCAGAGGTCGGAGGATGTGGTCGAGTCCTTCATACGGGACGCCGCTCCGGGCGTAGAGGTTGCCATGATAGTAGGTCGCACGGACTCCGTTGAGCTTCTGTGTGAGCCAGAATTCTTTCCCGGGTTTTACCGGGTAATCGTCGATGCGGTATGCCTGCTGGATGTTCCAGTCGAAAATCAGGTTCGGGATCACACGGTTTACGGTTTTCGCGGTCACTCCGAGGCGCAGCGTCTTTGAGAGAAGCTCGATGTAGAATTCGGATTCTTCAATGCTGTGAATGAGCAGGAACTGGTGGATCGTGTCGAGGTCGTTGTTCGTCAGCGCGAATCTCCGGTTCAGCGTCTCGCACACATCATAGATTGTTATGTCGGTGAACGGCGCGTCAGGAAGCCCTTTATGGGCTCTGAGCGTCTTCGCGGAGACGTTATATGTAAATCTCGGGTCGAGCGCGTACTGTAGGAGCTTTCTGAAGTCCTCGTCATCCTGATACTTGCGGATGACTTCCATTTTCGCGTTCTGCCCGGGAGCGTTTTGCAGCTCCCGGATTCTCTTGATGGCGGTCGTAATGTTATCCATTCTTGCTCCTTATGAATCTGAACATATCGTCGATGCTGTCCATGATCGGGTAGTGGTCGGGCGACATGGAGTCCTTGGCGAAGAAGCCGTTCACCATGTCAATGAAGAAGGTATACTTGCCGTCATCGCCCATGTAGAATTTCTTCCATTCCTCATCGGTGAGCAGTCTTCGGACATCGAGCTGTTCGAGCGCGAGGTTATCGAACGATGTGACATAGAAGTGGTTGGTGACTTCTCCGAGGTGATCGTAGAGCCATTTCTGGTTCTTCTCGATCTCCGCGCGGTCGGAATTCAGGTAATCCTTGCCTCTACCGAGGTTTTTGTAGCCGAGTATAAGGAGCTTCAAACCGCGATCCTTCAGAATCTCGTAGTCGTTCTCGCTGAACACGCCGTTAATTACGTGGATCACGGCGTTCGGGAACGCTCCGACCATGTCGGCGAACTTCTCGGTCGGGTTCTTTAATGAAACGCCGAGTCCGTGGATGAGTCCATGTTCGACCAATGATCTTATATAGGAGAAATTGCGCTCGAAGTGGGTCTGCATAACCGTGAGGTTCGCGATGACGCGCTGCTCCTGGAGCTTCCTTAAGAACGGAGTGAGCTGAGGGTGGGTCATGTCGTTGCCATTCAGCGCAAGTTCGGTGTAGGGGTGGAGCGTGTCGATGAACTTCGCGTCAAGCAGGTTTGCGTGTTTGCCGGAGGGGGTGCAATTCATGTAGCACTGCGGGCAGCCGCCATCGCAGCGGGTGGTTATGGTCACATCGCAGTTTTCCGCGAAGTCCGGCGTGAGGTTGTCAAGGTCGTTGTCGCGGATTTTTGTGCCGTCATCGAAGATGGTCACGGTGTAGTTGCCGTTGCGGTATCTGCCGATAAGTTTTCTCATTAAAGTACCTCGAATTTCTCTTTGTCGATTATTCCGGCGTCGATCATCTGCCCCTTGATGTCGTACTCATCGCCGTCAATCCAGACGATGTATCTGCGGTCAAAGATGAAGTCTTCGAGCGAGACGCTGTGCTCGTTCAGGAAGTTTTCGAGAACGCCCATGCTCTCGTGGTCAACATCACCATAGAAGTTGGGGTCGGACGAATCGTGCCAGTTGCAGTGGAAGCGATCGGCTGTCGGCATTTTGATTTCCTTGAGCCTGTCAACGTGCCGACACATGATCTCCTCAATTTCCTTGTATTTCTCGTATGAGCCATATGAGGCTATCGCGTACTCCATTTTCTCGTTCGGTGTCGTCAGAATACGGAACGGCGAGCGACCGTAGACAATATCTGACTCGCTGGGGCGAAGCACGCCATCGCCGAATATCCACATACCGGATTCGATTTCTTTCTTGGTGTACTGTCCGCCCTGCTTCAGAATCGAGATCGAGTGCATACTCGAACTGTTGGTCTCAAATGTTCCCTGTCTTACCTGTCTCATTTGTTTATTTCCTCCTCAAATTTCAGATAATCATTTTTTGACGGCTTCCGGCTTCTCGCGGTCTGACCCTTTATCTTCTTCTCACCGTATTTCTTAAGGTAGGCGAGATGCACGCGGCATCGACCGCAGTTATTAGGATTCTTGCAGTACCAGCAGCCATCCGTGCCCATCCAGTACCAGTAAGGCATGGATGGGACAGGTTTACGACTCGCCTTAGCAGTCATAGCCGTAATAGCCGAAGGCAATCACCTTTTCGCCGCTCTTGGTGGTGTGTTCGTACTCGAAGCCTTCATCGCTATTTTTGTGTCGCTCCCAATAAGCGTCATAGGTGAGATAATCCATATCCCACACGCCGCATTTCTCTCTTTCGTACCTCTCAAGCTCCTCCTGAATCTCCGGCGTGATATCGAGAAGTTCCTCTGAATCCTCATCGTAGACTTTTCTGCCTGCTTTCCATGCCTTATAATCATCGGCGTCGCACATCGTCAGCGAGTGTACGCTGGACGAATTGGTTTCGAAGACTCCTGTTCTTATCTGTCTCATTTTGCTACTCCTTTAATATGTGGTAACTGAGTAAATTCCAGTACCCTCTGTTATTTTTCTGCACGCTGTCGGCAAAGATTATGTCATCAAGCACGAGCGGCGCGTTTTCGTAGGTTCGTTTGAATACCGTGAGTTCGGCGGTTTTGCCGGTGCCAATACTCGTTGTTGAGATGATGTACGCCCAGACCGCGCCATCCGATTTCCGTTTCGATGCCTTTACTCCTGTGACGAGCAGCTTGCGCCGGTCCTCCGGTTTATTCGTCACGCAGTCAACGTAGCCCAGATACTCGCGCTGAATCTTCATCTTGCGCCGTCTGTCGAAATCCGGCAGAACCTGCGCTTTGACGTAATCCTCAAGGTCGTGGAGCATCTGTGTGCGGTCTTCAATGGTCGGTTTTGCGAGCGGTTTACCGTCCTTCTTCAGGGTTCGACACGACTTTAACAGAACATTGGCAACGTCTGTCGAAAAATCGTTAATATTGATACTCTTTTTGTCGAGCTTCTGATAAAGCGCGAAGAGGACTGTCAATTCGTTCGCGTTCCCGAAATTTCGGAAATAATCGAGGTCGATGAGTATCTGTATCTGCGTTTTGTTCGCGCTTCCGTGGTCAGGCGATTCAAGAAAATCTACGAAGTATCGCGGATTTTCCTTACTTGCGTACTCGAACAGTTGGTCGCCGACACTGACGTTCAGCGATTTGATTGAGCCGATGCCTTTACTTATGACTTTTTTCAGCGAGTCGTAGGAATATTCGCCTTTCGAGATTCCGAACTGTGGTGAGACAATCGGAATGCCCAATGACTGCGCGAGTTCGGTTGCCGCTGAGGTGTCGTCCATGTTTGCCGCGTTCTTGAGGAGAGCCGCGATGAATTCGCCCGGGTGATAGCAGCGGAGGTATGCGCATATGTAACCAATGAGGCAGTAGGCGATGGAATGGTTATCGCTGATCCGTAGGTTTCCCTACGGGGCAGACTATATCTCGGACTCTCGTCCTTCTCGCACTTCCGGCGGTAGCTTATCCCCCGCCGTACTCTCCATATGGAGATAGTCGTTACACTTTACGATAGTTTTCGCCACGCGAACCCACCAGCACGGGTTGCGCGTCCGTTTATACAATGGCTGATCATACCCAGCCCTATACCTGTTTTACGTGCGGCTTCACACGATGAACGATAAATGGCAACAATTTCACCATGATCGTTGTATTGTGCTATAGGATTTCCTCTTGGTGAACGCAATCCGTGATTCAACGCGTGTATGTTGTTATCGCGGTACGATGCCCACTCAAGATTGTCAACACAATTATTATGTTTATTGCCATCCTTATGATTAACAGTCGGTAGATTGTCCGGATTTGGCAGGAATGCCATTGCGACCAGTACGTGAACATTCGCCACATACGATTCACCGTACTTATGTAAATTCACGACCTTATAGCCACCATCGCCACGCGGGTCGCGATTACTCTGTTTCATCATCCTGCCGCCGATGTGATAAATCACACCATCTCGTCCGACTATATCCCTGTCAAGGCTGCGAACATCACCATGATCGCTAACTTCGTAATAGCCTTCGTATCCTTTAATTGGTTTCCATATCATGCAGACCTCCTTATAAAATTTGTGCTGGTAAAATGCTATCGTCTTAGCACGGTATCGCCTGCTATCTGTTGCCAGACCGTAGGTTCTCTTAGTCAGATGCTTCGTTCGTGGTTTATTCCGCATATCTTCCTGTAGGACTGCATGTGGAGATCTTATTCATCTGATACCGTTAGCCCTTTCGGACACCCCTAAGCAGTGGGGTTCACGAGAAATGAGCGAATCGTTCACCCGAATTGGTAGTTACTACTGTCTTCAATTACCTTAAGGAATTCCATTGCCTCCTGTTCTGCCTGCGCTCTCGGACTGCTCGATTTCGCGCAATACCCTTCAAGAATTGACGGTAATGCCGCCTGCAAGCGATCGGCTTGCTTGCGTCCGATCGCACGCCGGACATTATCCGCCTCTGATCCGCTCAGTCCGCAGACCTGCTGCAAGAATCTGATCGTATCCTCCTGATAGACAAGGTAGCCGAGATTATCCTTCAGCAGCTCGTCTATCAGCGGCGATGGGTTATGCTTGATCTTATGTTCCATCAGTTCCTCGCGGTATGAACCGCCTGAAGGTCTTATCGCCGCCGTTACGAGCGACATATCGAATATTGAGTGCGGCTCGAATTTCTTCAGAAGCGAGAACGCGAACGAGCCTTCCATCTGGAAGATTCCGGTAGGCGATCTCAGCATATCCTTCCACACCGCCTGATCGTTCCAGTCGATCTCGTGCGATTTCGGGAACGGTTTGCCGAGCATCGCGTAGGCGTCATGGATTATTGTGACGTTGCGCAGAATCAGGAAGTCGTACTTGACGAGTCCGACATCATGGATTTCGTCCATGTCGATCATCATGACCTGATCGCCTTCTTTCTCGAACACTCCGTAGTTGTCCGAGAGCGTTATCGGAGAGATGACAATTCCTGCCGCGTGAACTGACTGCGCAATTTTGACATCAACGAGACCATCGTAATATTTGAGAACTTCCGGGAACTTCTGTCTGGCGGCGTTCTCATTGGAGTCGAATTCACCGATGACCTTCTCGGCGTAATCCACCGTGTGGACGCTGTCGTCGCCCTCTCTGTTCTTCAAGGCGCGGCAGATGCACTTGATGACCGCCTTGCTCTGCATCGTTCCGAAGGTCGGAACTCTCGCGGTTTTCGCCTGTCCGAATCGCTCGATGACGTGCCGGAAGAAGAACGGACGCTCAGAGTCGATAACATCAACATCAATGTCTCCGACCTCTACGCGGTCTTCATTACAGAATCGCGAGAAAACGGTGTGCCATGTCTCGGGATTGACATCGGTTATGTCGGTGACGTACGCCGCCCGGCTTCCGCAGACGCTTCCGCGTCCCGGTCCCACCGAGTAGCCCTGATCCTTTGCCCACGAAATCGTTTCGGCTTCGGAGAGCATGAAGCCCTCCATGTGAACCTTATGGAATACGCGCAGTTCCTCTTCGAGCGATGTTCTGAACGCTTCTTCCTGTTCACGCGGGATGATTCCGTGGTCGAGCTTGTCCTGAAGCTTTGTGAAGACGAGGTCGCGGAACATCTCGGCGTCCTTTTCGCGCGTGCCGTAGAGTATCGGGTACTTGAGGTCGCGGTCGAGATTCCAGTTTTCAATCGAATCCGCGATTCTGTTCGTGTTTTCAAGGGCTTCCATCCAGATGCTCTCCGGAAGGCAGTCCTGCTGTCTGAACGCGCTGACCATTTCGTCATACGATTTGAAGGTCATATCGAAACCGTCACTGTCCTCGTATTCCTTGCCGTTCTTCGCCAGTATCAGAATCTCACGGCATTCGGCTTTGTACTGGTCGATGCTGTGAACGTCCGAGGTGGCGACAAGCGGCTTGTTGTAACTTTTCGCGAGAGACGCGAGCTGGACGTTGTAGTCACGCTGTTTCTGCGCTATATGCGGCTGGATTTCGAGGTAATCATACCGCGCGAGCAGCTTCTCGAAATACGGGTCGCTCGCTGAGAGATTATTGAGTGGAGACGCGGTGCACGCGCTTAGTGCGATGACGTTGTGCGAGAGATGAAGGAACTCATCGAACGTCATTCGCGGAGCGTAGTAGAAATGATCGGGCTGAGTCGCGTTGCTTATCGCCTGATTGATTTCGAGAAGTCCGCGGAGGTTCTTCGCGAGCAGAACCGTGTGGTAGTTATCGCGCACCTTTTCACTGAGCGTCTTTGTAAGGTAGCACTCGACACCGTGGATATACTTGATGCCCTTGCTGTCGCAGTACATCTTTTTCGCCACCCACTGCATCGGCTTGCCGTGTTCGGTGAACGCGATCGCTGGCTGACCGAGTTCGGCAGCCCGGTCAACGTATAATCTGAAGTTTGTCGCTGAGTCATTCAGGCTGAGGTCCGAATGAACGTGTAAGTGTACCATGTTACTCATGACGCGGGCTTTACCTTTCCGAACACATCGTCACAGCCGTCGTTCTCCTTCGGGTATTGAATCGGCTGATCATAGCTCTTTGTGTCCCATCTGTACCGGCGGTCGAATTCCGCCCCATCTGTAAAGAATCGCCTTGACGCGACATCATACCATATGCCGATGTCCTTGTCAGAGCGTCCTCTCATGCGGTCCTTGATAATTGTCGCGACCACATCGTAATTCGCCTGCCACTGTTTACCTTTCGGGAGCTTATCGGGGTAGTCCTTCTCTTCCTGCTTGACACGGCGAAGACCTATCGTTCTGTGCGCGAGGTTGATTACGTTCGATGTTCCGGCGATGTCGTAGATTCCAAGGCTCGTTCCCGGGAGCATCTTGCGCGGATGACACACAAGGATTGTCGCCACGGCATACTTCTTGCTGAACGCGATTAACTTCTTGATCGTATCGGTCTGGGCTTTCAGCTCGTCGCGGTACTTCTCGTCATCGGTGTCGATGCACATGAAGTTATCGAGAATCAGGAGCTTGACTCCGTACTTACGGACAACGCTTGTCATCGATTCAATCAGCGCGTCAAGGTTGTTGTCGTAGTCGTCCTTGTAGACGAACCACTTGCCCTGATAGCATTCGTTGATCGCCGCCTTCGCGTCTTTTCTTACCTTATAATATGTATCGCCGCTCGCTGTCTGGAGAGTGTCTATGTTGCGGTTTCCCGCGAGAATGTAATTGAACCAGTTCTTTGTCATCGTTTCCGGGAGCTCCGCCGAAAACAGCCACGAATTGATGTCATTTTCGAGAGCTTCGCAGATGAGCTGATACAAGAAGGAAGTTTTGCCGCTGCCCGGAGTTCCCGAAACTATTGTCAGCGTTCCATAGAAGAGCCGGACAAGCTCTTTGTCAAGCGGCTTCACGCCGATCGGCACTCCGTCCATCTCATCGAGGTCGATGTCTTCAACGTCCGAAAGGTCATCGACTGACGCGACCGGGGAATCCTCGGCGTGTGTCAGTATCTCAAGCGTTGCCGTTTTCCCGAGACGGACGAGCGATTCGTTGAGGTCTTTGATCTTGACCTTTGTGCCATCGTCCTTTTCCACGAACGGCGGAACGTGCGCTACCTTACATCTCCACGAGCCGAGGCGCGGGACGATGTTCTTCGCGTACTTCTCGCCCGATTCATCGTTATCCGGGACGATGATTATGCTCTGAAACTGTTCGAGGAAGTCCCAGCACTTCTCTACCCACTGTGTGTTTCCATCGCCCATCGGAATCGAGACCGCGTTGTGCCATCCCGCTTCAATCGCCGCCGCACAGTCGAGTTCGCCGCTCGTTATTACAAGCGGTGAGTTCGTGTTGACCTTATTCATGTTGTAAAGGAGCGGGGATGTGCTGAACGGTTTGCGGTTCTTGTCGGTCAGAGCCCAGATTTTCGTCGAACCCTTTTCGACTTTGTGGGACGGTCGGACCTTGACCATCGTCAGGACATCGTTCGTGTCGTAGTACTGAATCAGGATATTTCCCTGCTTATCCTCGCGGAGTCCGAGGTGGTCGGCGGTCTCCTTTGAGATGCCGCGCTTTTCGAGGTAGGCGTAGACCTTATCGTTATTGTCGGCGTACTCCGGTGTGGGGTAGTAATACGCGTGGTCGGTCTTGACTCCGCGCTCGCCGAAGCTGTACGGCATATCGACCAGCTCGAAGAGCTTCTGAACCGCCTCAATGTAGGTCGAGCCGGTCGCTATGTACGCGTCGATTATGTCGTAGCTTCGTCCGCACGCGCCGAAGCACCTGAAGTTATACGCCTTCTTGTTATAGATGAACGAGGGCGTTTTCTCATCGTGGAACGGGCAGCACGCGCGGAGATTCTTTTCATCGAAATCCTTGATGCCGAGAATTTCCGGAATCAGATACGCGTTGCGGTCTCCGAGAAGTTCCTTCGCCTTCTGGATTTTGTCAGTCTCAATCAGCATTTTCGTCCTCCGGCTCATCGGGCAGACCATATTCGGATGAATGCTTGCAGTGGCGGCGGACACCACATATAGTGTCACAGAAAATCCTGCTCGGTTTCGGCTTGAATTCGTCATCAGCGTATATCTGCTTTATTGTGTCCGTGAACCATTTTTTAGCCTCAGCCAGTTTTTCGATTTCGAAGTCCAGAAAAATCACTTGATCATTCCGGAATGCGTTGAACGCGAGCTTTGTCGGGTACTCGCCGTACTCCCGCTTTACGATTTCCGCGTATAGATAGAGCTGCTTTGCGTACTCCGCGACCTCTTTCTTCGACTTGAAGTTATGGCTCTTATGGTCGACGATTGTCAGCTCTCCGGTCTTCTTATTTTTGAGAACGAGGTCGATGACACCGATGAACGGATAGCCGTACAGCTCCATGTTGACTCGCTTCTCAACCGCTATGACTTTATCATCCGGCGAGAATGGGTCCTCGTAGTTCTCGAAATATTTCAGTCCATCATTATAATAGCTTGCCGCGAGGTCGGTCGATCCGTAGCGCGGGAATTCAGCCTTCACGCTCTTCTTATAATGCTCCTCATAGTACCGCGCGAGTGCGAAGAAGTTTATCATACCCTTGAAGTATTTTTCGAGGATTGAATGGACATATGTTCCGTACTCCGCGAACGCGTTATTTACCTGTGACTCATCGTCTATGTAGGTCATCCTGAACATCCTCGGACAGGTATCGTATGCCGAGACGCGCGAATATGACCATGTCATCGCGTCAAGTATAAATGAGTTGTCGATACTAAATCACCGCCTTTTTGAGAATCCGCCCGGAAATCCGGGCGGTTGGTTGCATGAGCTTGTCTCAGAACGGCAGTTCGTCGTTCTCTCCGGCGATTTCGAGGTTGGGTTCCGCGGGAGCGGATGCGGTCTGAGTCTGTGCCGGCGCGGGCGAATCGGTCTTATTGTCACCCTTGCCGTCGACAAAGTAGAACTCATCGACCATGACATCGGTTGTGGTGCGCTTTACGCCGTCCTTCTCATACGAGCCGACCTGAAGGTTTCCGACAATCGCGATACACGAGCCCTTCTTGAAGAACTTCGCGATATTCTCGGCGTTCTGCCGCCACGCGGTACAGTTGATGAAGTCCGCCGTGGGCTGATTATTCTGATCATCCTTCTTGGCTCTGCGGTTTACCGCGATCGAGAATTTGAGGCAGGCGATGCCGCTCTGAGTCTGCTTGAGTTCGGGGTCGCGGGTGATGCGACCGCCGAGGATTACCTTGTTCATGTTGAAGTTTGCCATTATTTACTTTCCTTTCCTGCGGGTTCGACCGCCTTGATTGCATCGTAAACCGCGCCACAGAGGTCCACGTCCTTGATGCTGTTCGGGTTCGGCTTCGAAATCTTGCCGACCGTCTTGATGATTTCGTAGAGCTTATCCTTGTCGACTCCCGCCGTGATCTTCTCGTTGCAGAGGTCGATGATCTTCTTGTGCGCCTCAGTCAGGGCGTTTTCCTGTTCTGCCGCCGCTTCATCGCGCTCCTTCTTGGCTATCCTGCCGTTTTCGGAGTAATCATCGCCAATCCACAGGCTGAGTCCGAGTCCGAATCTTGCGGCGTTTTTGACGAAGCATCGCTGCTGAGAGTCGAGCGCGTCTCGAATCGTGACGTTTTCGAGCGGGATTGCGTTGTTGCGCGAGTCCATGATGGTCAGCTTTTCGTTCAGCGTATTGCCGCCGATCGTCAGCGAGGTCTCGACCCAGCAGGTCTTGCCGTCCGTGAAGTACGGAATCGGTGAGCCGCCCTCGACAAGTGCGTGTCCTCCATTAAGCGCGACGTATGTAAAATCGGGGTAGTAGGTCATGAGTAACGTCCACGCGGATGACCACGGGAGATACTTGATCTTCATCTTCTCCTTGATGTACGGGGTGATGTCGACCGAGTTGAGGTTCTTGAAGACAACACCCATCGGGATTTTTTCGCCGACCGTAGCCGGCGGGACTGCGACTAAAATTTCACTCATAGCTTCTCCATTTCTTCTACTATTTTATTGATTGTCCCGGCGTCTTTGATGGATGCCGGATTTTTGCGTCCTTCATTATGCTTTGCGATAATCTCGTAGATAGCGTTGCGGTCTTTGCCCTCGCCTATCTTGATCTTCGCGAGTTCGATGAGTCCCGCCTTGCGCAGCGCGAGATCGTTTTTCTCCTGCGGTTTGCTCTGCGCGAGCTTCTCGAAAACCTCTTTGAGGTATTCCGGAGGCTGCATGTCGATGTCATTCCGGCTGGACAGAATATCGCAGACGTGGCAGAGAATTTCCTCATCGGTCTGCGGCTCGGGCAGAACGTATTTGCTGCGGCTATTGGTTGTCCACTGTCCGGAATGGCTCTCGCACATCTTTGCGATGCGATCCTTCGCGTCTGCCGGAATATCGTGAGCGGTTACGCATTCGCGAACCCATTTGCCGGCGAGAAGCGGATGCTCGTGAACCGTATACGCCGATTTGGTCACGCCGCACTTCATCGCGTCATGGAAGATCGGCACACACCGCATCTCATCCCTGCGCTTCGGGTCAGGAAACTTTGTCTGAATCGACTTGAGCGAAAGGATGTAATTCATGATCGTGCCGAACATAATGATATGGTAGACCTGACCATGCGGCAGGCACTGAGTCGCGTTATGGTACTTGCCTGTCGTGGATGACGGCATATCGAATATGTAAGGTGGAATCTGTTCGATCATGTCCGCGCAGTAGCTGCGCATTTCGTCTGTCTCGAATTTATCGAGCAGGCACTTAAATACTTCTTGATACATAATACTCCATTTTATTAAATCAAGTGGTAATAGCAATCCGAAAAAATTTTGCCGCGTGCTATTGAGGCTGATTGGATCGGGATGGCGGAATCGAACCGCCACTACAGGAGTCAAAGTCCTGTGCCTTATCATTTGGCTAATCCCGAATGGTTGGCGGGTGAACACCAGCCACGCAGAGACCTTCCGGTCAAGTACAGCAACACCTTACTGTTATCCGTGGATTTACGTGAGCTTTACGGTTTAAGAGTTACTCTTTAAGCTTTGGTGAATAATACTATTTACTATTTGAACTTTGAGCTTTAAGATTTACTCTTTACGCTTTACAGTACCATTTACGCCCGCGACCATCATCTTTGTCGCGCGGCACAATATGTACATCACGCCGGATGTGTTCTTCTTTTTCCTATGAAGAAAAGTATTGTGAAGGCGTCTTCTTTATTGTTATCGCTGTGTGTTACGCCGGAAACACAGCGTGCTGTAGTTTGAAGGTTTCGGCGCGCACCCGCCGGATTTTACTGGATGTCGTAAGTGAACGCTACCATCGTTGTCGCGTTACTTGCGGACAGAACGGCGTCCACATCAGCGCGGAATTTGTCGATCACATCGGTCAATTCCGCGATTCTCTGCTTGAGATCAAGCGGATCGAGCAGATCGTAGGACTGTTCCTGAATGTAATCCGCGCGAGCCTGCAATGCGTCAGCGGTCTTTGCGTCCTTTAAGCCGTAGCTCTGGGCAATGTAGGTGTCCACCTTCTCAGTGAGCTTGTTGCCGTTTTCGGTTTCCACCACATTATTCTGACGCTTCCACTGGGACACCATCTCGTCACGGAGCTTCGTTATCATCTGAAGTCCGTGATTCTTCATCTCGATAGCCTCCGCTACCGTGTATTCGCGATCGTTGATGCACACCTTGGTACAGGCATTTGAGAGCATCAGAGCGCGTCTCATCGCGTTACGGCGATTGATCAGCGTCATGATCGAGTCCGTGTCATTCCTGACTGATGCCATGTAGTCGGCGATCGGCTTGCCGCTTACCACCTTATTCGCGTGTTTATTCGCGCGGCAGAAGGTCGTCTCCTCGATCTTATCCTCGATTCGCTTGTCGATCGTTTTGAGTTCGGCGATAACCCTATGTACCGTCATCGTTTCTATATTTGCCATAATCATTCCTCCGTCTGTTAAAAGTTAAATTTTATGATTTGAATTTTGCCGTTGCGAGCCCCGCTCGCCTTGGTCGTGTATATATTATATCACAGTTGAAGTCATTTGTCAAGTGGTAATAGTAATAATAATTGACCTATTTTCTGAAAGAGTCTCTGTAATTGTGAACGGTTTATTGTTCCGCTCTGATCGCACACAAGGTTCCATTGCTCATTGGAACGGCGCGAAACGAGACCGACATGGACATATCCATACTGCGCTGAATCGTATAGCTTCGGCGACCATACAGATCATACCCGCTGTCTCTGTTGCACGACAACTCCATCCCGCCCAGCTCAGGAACGACCTTTATGGTCATGGTCGCAGGACGCCCACTCATGACTGTCTTCACCTTCAGGAAAAGCGGTTTGTCGTCTGTGAAGTCTATCGCGGACAGGTCGAAATACAACGTATCGCAATATGGACACTTGTCCTGATCAAGGTCATACGGTGCGCCGCAGTTCGGGCAATTCTTCCCTGCCGGCATTACTCGACCACCTTGATGAAAAGATCATCAATCCACTGCGCGGCTAAGTCGGGATCTGTCATCCGTACTAATGGGCATAAATTCTGCTTGTCGTCAAGAGTGAGTCCATCCGAGAATGTGTAGATTCTTCCGATAGTAAATCCGTCGAGATGGCATCCATCGCCCTTATACACCGCTTTCCCGGTAAATCCCTCCGGCTTCTCCGGTTCGGGTTTCTCCTGCTTCCCGAACAGCTTCTTGACAGCCTCGATCGCGGCAACGCTCTTATCGTATGTATCCTCGTGGAATCTCCTGACATTCGCGTAGCGTTCCATCTTCTCGTTCTGGTACAGTACAGCGATTGTGTCGTCGCCGTCCGGAGTGATCACGACCTTCCAACCCGTATTTTCGGACTCGTCCGTTTCTTTGACAAGCGCCAGATCCTGCGGGGAAACGAACTGAGTTTCCTTTATTTGCGACCCATCGCGGATCGGCTCATCGAACTTCACAACAAGACTTCCGCATGGACCATAATGCGTGATCTCGCCAGTACTGCCTATGGGTGCGTGGTGCCAGACAGGATGACCGTTACCAATGACTCTAACACGTTCGCCATAGCGAGGAACAAGCACGAGGTCGGATCCGGGAATCCATCTCGTGCGACCTACCCCATTTTCGTCCCGGAACATCACATCATATTCGTTCTGTCCATAGAGAGTGCGTACTCTCCAGACAACGCCCTGCTGACCTCTCAGGTTCTCATACTTGCTCGCGTCACCAACTCCGACACGATCTCCAATGTTTATGTTACTCATACAAATTCCTTTCTGCCGGGATTAGCCGCCCGGCTCGGTAATTATTTCTCATTATACTTCCAAAGCTCGACTGTGAAGTCTTCGCCAAGATAATGTCCAATCATCGGATAGATGATATTCCAGTCTCCGCCGCCACGACCGCAGCCGATCATATACGGCATTGCGATGCACGCAGGATCGGATCTCGGAAACCACTGCACGATATTGGCAAGGCATCTCTGAAACGCATTGTAGTTCGTGTATTGTTTACCATAGCCGTAGTTATCCTGCGCGAACAGATTCCAGATGACTTTATCTGTATTGGTGCGACACGGGAGGGCAGATCCAATGAGCTTGCTCGCGAGATATTCGTTACACAAACCAACATACCTCCGATACACTTCCGGGTACTTCTGCCTGATCGCTTTCGCTACTCCGCTGCCCATAACCCCACGGCAATTGACCTGATGAGCGATATGCTTACACGTTGTGTCGAGCAGGTTTCCTTCCTTAATTATTATCGGCATGGTTTTCCTTTCCCGCGATGAAGCAATGGAAGTCCTCGCAGTATCCGCACACGAGTGCTTCATTGTTGTGCTTCTTGTCGTTATGTAAGCTGCATCCGATCGGCTCGGTCGGCGCGTGATCCGGATCGTTTTCGGTCGCGTGAATGCAGTGGATGCAGAAGTCGCAGCACGGGATTTCGTCAGGAGAGCATTTAATCATCGCCCGCCCTCCGATTCCATGCGGCTACGGCCTCCTCGATAGTGTCGTAGTACCAGTCGCCAATCGTCTCATTATCCGAGACCTGTTTGAGGATACAATCGGTTTTGTCGTGAATTATGCCGAAACTCAGCCCGCTATATGGGGCGTTCTGGTAATCACATCCGAGCTCGCCGTGATAGTTGCATTCTTCATCGTACACGCCGATTGAAAGCTTCTTCGTGCCACAGAACGGACACGGTTTTAATTGCACCGTGAGATCATCCTGTTCCGGATGTGCCGCGATTGTCGCGGTGTCAAGATTCTGGAACTCTTTGTCCCAGTCAATATATTCTGCCATTTTGTCCTCTTTCATTATCCCCACCATATGTAGCGGGGTTTACTCATTGAACGGTTCGGACCGGCACGTCGAGTAGTGGCAAGTCGGGCAGGATGCCCAATACTCGGTTTCATTGTACCGATTGTCATTCGCTTCATAATCTCCGCAATCTGCGTCGAAGACGCAGCCACAGTTGAGACAGAGGAACCGCCGTGTGTCTTTCGGGTTCTTAAGCCTCCCCGTTTGATAATCTTAATTGCCATTAAGTATCATACCCTCCCTTATCGCAATGAGCAGCACCTCTTTGTAGATTTCTCTGGTCGGTTCATCCAATGTCAGATAGACGCTCTGAATGAGACCCGCGACCTCTTTTGTAATCTCCTCCGCAGTGCCTTCAAGCTTGAGTACGCCATTTTCTCCGGCTTTAATCGTTGCTTTGATCATCATCCTTCACCTCCTCGAGCCAGTACTTCTTCCGGCAGTCGCCGCAATCAGGGGCATAGGGGCCACGCTCTTTGCGCGGGCAAACAAACTCCGAATCCATGTCCTCCGGGCAGAATCCAACCAAGCCGTCATCGCCAAGCCCTGCCCTCGGAAACAGCTTCAGAAGCTCGCTCTGCCGGGTCTTCCGGGGATGTTCCTTCGCCCACCGCTCGATAATCCTCACGGCTTCATGCGGATGCTCTTTGATGTAAGTCGTACAGGCTGTCCCGTGAGCCTTTGCTTTAGGCAGTACCGGACACTCCTGACATACCGGGATTCCCACCGCGAGCCTTCTACACATTCTGGTTTTCTCTATGATGAATTCAGGTGCTTCCATCTTCATCCTCCCTTGCACCGTGATAACAAAATCCATCCGCGCGCACGATATCGTTCAGATAGCAAAAACGGTGGCCTTCGTCATTATATGGTAACTTTTTGCTCCATGCGCAGTCCCTGCAACGCACAACCGGCACAGCGTCGATAGTAGGCGCGTTATCAATGGCACTCGGCGGTATATTGTAAAGCACATCGCCATCTCGCAGTCCATCGGAGAGCTTGTCCATCAGTGCATCCGCGTCAATCAGTCTCATTGATAAACCATCCTCCCATCGCATTTCGCGCCACAGTTTGGGCAGTATAACGCATTCTCATAAACATACCGCCCGCATGAGCTACACTCAACATAATCATCAGCGATTCTGTTTGGCGCACAGTGGTATATCCAGTGTCCGTGCCTGACTTTTTCGACATCGGCGGCAGGAAGTTTTCGCAGTACATCGACCGGAACGGCATATATTGTATTATCCCATCCGCCCTCGTCATACTCTGTTACCTTTATCTGTTGTTTAAGAGCCTGTTCTCTGTCGATATATTCAGTCATCGCTCTATCAATACCCATAAGCCATTTCTTCCTCTTTTTGTTTCAGATATTCGATCTCCTTAATCGCCGGAATCGAGCGAATATGGTCGCATCGGAATATGTTACAGTGGCAGCTCCGCCATTTCTTGCATACGTCCTGACACTGATCTCTTAGCCAGTCCTCGACATGATCGTAGGTGAATTCATTGTCGCGCCCATTCCAGTCACAGAACGCTTCGAGGACATCTGCGCATCCTTCGTGGTAGCAGTCATCGAAGAACTCGCCGTCCGTCTTTTCGGCGCAGCGCAAATACAGCTCACCGCTCTGGATGATCTCGCCGCACAGACTGCATTTGTGTGGTTTCCGCGCGTGCCGCCAGTCTGATCGTCTGAAGTCAGTCACTGCCTTCTCCTTCCGGGAAAGTTGGTAGTGGCATCCAGTGAGTCACCTCGTCGTTTATACGATTGTTATCAATATCGCCGTACTGGCAGCCTTCCCACCATCCCTCAGGGATTTTGTACCCATCTTTTTCTTCATCGTACTCGCCCCACTCCCAGATTTCTTCCCAACGCCAATCACTATCTTCGTCAAGCACCGTTCCATCTTCGTAAAACGCAGCGGCGATTGTTGAGTGTGTGTCATTACCGCATCTCCACTGCGCTCGCACCAAAACCTCGGTTTCGACTTTCGGCATCCTGTCACTAACACTGATCCATTCAGACATCGCTTCTCATCTCCTCCCATGTCTCAATCTGAACCGTCTTGACAACCTTTTTAACACGATATGGGTCATCAAAAAATTCATTGTCTTGTTCTTCAGTCAATCCTCTCTCCCACGGAATACACCAATATTCATCTTTGCCCAGCTTAAAGATGGTGCGCATACATCTTGTCCAATCAAGCTCTTCATCTTCTTCTGCCTTGATAAATTCGTAATCATCATCAAGTCTTGCGTCTCCGTAATTGCATCCTTCCGCAAGTGCCCTGCGGTCACGTTCTTTCAAAACTTCTCCCGCCTTGAATCGTTCCATTATCTTCCACATATTTATTCCCTTCTCTCGTCATTATCTGGACGCTCCCTCATAGACTGGCCAGTGTCTTTTCCATATCGTGACTTCTTCGCCACAACACGGGCAACGAACCATGCCACGCTTCATGCTCAAACGCACGCTTACCTGCCGAATAACTTCGTGTTCCTTGAAATCAAATTCGCATCCGCAGAAACCGCACTTCGCGTCACTGTTTGATATATTGCGCTTTCTCAGCTCGAAATTCCATCTATCACCGTATTGGTTAATCCTCATTATCTTCTCCCTCCGGCGGTTCGGGCAATGGTGTCCACGCAATCACTCGCGTATCGGTTCCCTGCGCCACCTCGCCAACCCAAAATCCACGGAAATAACGCCCGATACCATATGTCCGCCACATACGATTATAATCGCCGTATCGAAAATATTCGTACCAACAAAGGACGTCTCTATCATCTTCCGGCAGTCGCTCATTTACGTTTATCCACTCCGTCATCATCATTCTCCTCGTCCACTCTCGCGCCGCAATCGTGGCAAAAATCTGATTTTTTATAATTATATCCGCCACATCGACTACATATGTAATGGCGGTCAAACGCGCTGCTGCTCTCGGCGTCGTAAATCCAGTGGGCGTGTTTTACCTCAGTTGCATTAACGGTAAGTTGCATATGGGTCTCCGTAAGATACGGACAAGGCTCACCATAACCGAGCGCGCACGGTTCTGTGCTCCAATCACCATCGCCGCGTATCCAGCAAGTGCCGTGTTCGCGTCCGCTCGTGTTATTTATGTGACATCCATGAGCGTAAAAACACTCACTCGGCTTTGTCGGCATCTGGTCAATCACAATCTTCATTTGCTTCTCCTTCCGGCGGTTCTGGAATCGATGGTATTGGCATCCAATAAAGTGTCTTCTCTCTTCCCGAATCACGCCACGGATTTTCATATTCTGCTTCATAGTCGTTTAAGGCTAAGACCATTTCGCCATAAGAATTTCTGTACACAGTCAGTACAGGCGAATCGTCTTTGGGCAATTTATCCTTTACGCTAATCCACTTACTCATCGGTTTTCCTTTCTGCGATCACATAAATCTCGCCCTTTTGCTCGATGATCTCGTACCGCTTGTAGAATTCCTTGAAATCTACGCCATCAGAGATTGTCACTTCATATCGTGCAGGCTGTTCCGGGGTCCGGGTGTTGCGCCAAATAGCTATGCCTATCAGCGCGCCTCCAATCATACCACATACCACAGAATAGAAGACATACTCCGCAATACTGCCATCACTATAGGATAGCACCAAGATGAAAAACATAAACACTACCGCTACAATGCCGCTTACCACCATACACAGCCATATGTTTGCCTCGTCTGCCGGCTGCGCTGGGATCGTATTCAGAACCCGAACGCCGTCAAGCATCTGCATTTTCCTCTCCATAACCCGCTGATGCCACCGCTTGACTTTATCCATCGAAAGATGTCTTATAAAGGCGTTCACCTTATCCTCTTCGTTTGTTATCGACAATATGTACGCTTTCTCAGCCACCGAAACGTCCGCGATCTCTTCCATTAAATCATTCCATGCGTCATCAGCCGACATGGGCGTCGGATTTGTTCCGGTTATCGCCCGGCGCAGCTTTAACGCGGATTGCGCGAGCTCAGATGCCTCCTCTGCAAGCTGACACAGAATGTCTTCCCTGCTGAGATTCGAACTGATGTACTCATAATCGTTCATAAATCCTCCTCGATTGCCTTATCATAATCCTTGATTCTTGCCTCGTACTGCAAGTCCACGAGATCGGCAAGCCGCCAGACTGACCAGTCTGGCAGGGCGTTACACAGAACATCCGCGCCGTGTATATCGAATGTCGGATCATTTCCTTCTTCGCGCACTGTCCTGACAAGCTCGTCGATTTTGGTGCGCAACTGTTTTGTTTCCATACTATATTCCCCAATCTATGCTCATTATCATCTGCGGCGTGATGATTGTACCATTTCCGAGCTGCTGAAAGATCTCAGGCCATCGCGGACCGATCAGATCAACAGGCCACACCCAGTCCACATCCACAAGCGTCTCAATGATTCCATCCACAAGCTCTTTATGTTTCGGCTCATAATCCGATGGATAAGTATCCAGGATATCCATAGCGGCGTTATGACACCACCGATAATACGGTCGCCAGATACGCGGACTGTACCGCTGTGCCTCAATCTCATCATCGAACGCGACCTCGCCGTACACACGAAGCGTCGATCTTTGGAGACAGAACAGCAGCAATTGCAATTGCGGGTTGTTTATGTATTTTCTCATGTCGTGACGCTTCGTGATAATGTACTTCGAGAGTTCAACCGCCTGTCCGCTGTTGTAATAGGTCGCCCGGTCAGTCATCGCGGGCAGAACACATCACAATTACAATGAGCAGAATAACCGCGATTAAAAGCCCGATCCATATCGGCGAGAGAACCCAGAGCCAGCTCCACTCGATAACGTGGCAGAGCTTGAGTACGATGAACGCTATCTGGAGTACGCCCCAGAAACCGATTCCGCCTTCTACTGTTTCGTTTTTCATTTTCTTACCCCACAAAATCCTTGATTATCGTGCTGTCGCTTACGATCTGCGGCAGTTCACCGTTCCATTTTTCGAGCTGTTTCATATCGATGAGTTCCGGAGTCAGCGACTCGGCGAGCTTACGGTTAGCCTCGGCTTCTGCCTCCGCCTGAATCAGCTTTGCCTGAGCCTCGGCGTTCGCCTTCGAGATGATGACATCGTTGTTATTCTCCTGCGTCACGAGAAGCTGCTCGGACGAGAACTTTGCGTTGATCGCCTTCTGAATTTCGGGATCGTCATAGTCGATGCCGTCCTTCATGCCGAGAACCGTGATCGTTATTCCCTTGGTCGCGAAATATGTAGTCACGTCATCGCGGACTGCCGACATGATTTTTTCCTTACCGGAAAGGATGTCGTTGAGCGTGTACTTCGCGCACTCCTCGACGAACTTACTCTCAACACGCGCTCTGATTTCGCCGTCCATGATCTCCTCAAGCGTTTTGTTATTGTAGCTGTAGAGGAACTTCACGGCATCATTTTCGGTGTAGATCTGAGCCGAGCAGTTCATGCCAACCGAGAAGCCGATTGACTCGGAGGATTCAGCGTAGATCGCCTGATTCTTCGAGGAGGTGCCGACATCCTTATCGGTCGACCATTCGCGGGTCTCGGGCGTTCTCTCGACCACAATGAGCTTCGCCGCCGGAATCCATTTGCCCGAGCTTTCCATGCGCCCGGTCTGCAACCATCTGTGCGGAATCTGCACTTCCTTGGTCGCGACCATCGCCTGAGCGAGAAGCTCCTCCGACTGGAAGGATGCCTGATCGGTCGTGTCGCCGACAAGCGGGATGAGGAAAGCCGTCTGGGACGCTTCGATCGTCACGAGTTCTGGCTTATCGTAGGGCTTGATGCAGCCTGTGAACGATGCCGCGACAAGCGCGAGTGTGAACGTGAGCAGGATGATTTTAATGTTTCTCATTTGATTCTCCTTTACAATAATTTACGATATCGATGATTTTTGCGACAATGCCCAGTACGCAGATTATCTGAGCTATCCACATGATCGCGCTTCCGCAGCGGATCATCGGCGCGTAGTCGATGTACTGCGCGGAGCCGGACATCTGATCCATCGCCATTGAGGTTGAAAGCTGACGCTCGAAAGCGTTCAGCGACGAGAAGCCGATAGTCTGGATTGCCGCTATCGCGAGGGCGTTCACCAGGCATCCGAGGATGCCGTGGATTATTTTGTACTTTTTCATTTAATCATTCTCCGTGTGTACTGAAATGTTCGTTCTGCATGGACCGTCTGAGATGTAGATCGCATCCGCGATCTCGTGCAAGTCGAAGTAGTCGAACTGTCGTTCGTCGGCGTGCGTGACGGCGACTGAAAGTTTCATGTCGCATGGCAATCCATGTAACGGCAGTGAATCCATACGGATGCGATTCATCAGCGGATTAAGGAGCAGTTCGCCGTATCTGAGCGCGCCCTGAAACTGGTTCGTCTGGTTCGTTACATCCGAGACGCTTGTATGGAACAAGCCGCTCTTATCGCATTCCGTTTTGAATAATCCCGCGCCGTGCCTCGTCATGTATGTACGGGTGACGTAGCAAGCTTCAACAGAGACTCCGCTTAACGGAAGACCCATGAGCAGTTCTTTCAACTCGCGCACCCCTGTGCAGCTCGGCGTTGTGTTATCGCCGTACTCAGTGCGGTTCTGGTCGAGAAGCAAGCCCTGACCATTTTCGAACACCAATGTCTTGTATCGCTTGTGTATGCCGCCGAACGTCACTGGGTATTGCTTGACGTATCCTGACATCTGTCTGACATCGGCGATGAAGTGGTCGATCAACTCGGGAGCGTTCACGATCGATCGCCAAGATAATGGTATGTTCTTTATACCGTATGTCTTCAGCACCTCCGGCATATACGTATTCCTGACGCTCTTCAGGTACTTTACCTGATCATCATACGGAAGGCTCGCGAAAACGAAGAACAAATTCGATGGATCATTGCGCCTGCCTTCCCATCGTTTAATCGTCTCCCATATGCCCATGCCGCAGCTTCCGTGCCGCTGTTGGTCGCGGCATTCCTCGACAATCTGGTTGATAAGCATATCATACGGTGTTGTCCATCGGCATCGGGGATCGACGAATACATCAGGGATGCGGTAATCGTTTGCGCGGAATTCGTTCAACTCACGGATGAACTCCATTGGGTTGAGAATGAACGACTTCAGTAAATATGTATCCGCACCGGCAAATGTGCCTGAACCAAAATGTTTGAAGACGTGCCGCTTCCCTGTCGGCGTAACCACTGTGTGTCCACGCTGTGCACCGCCGTTCGTGAGGACGTTGAGGCATTTCTTGCCCTGTGAGACCGCCTGATGGCAGAAATAATCCGCCATCAAGCCCTTTCCTTCGTCGCCGAAATTCGCTCCGACAACTATCTTTACGTCGGTCATTTTCACCACCGGATGCCATTCCCGGTTTCGGTCTCCGGAAAATTCACGTAATCATTCGACGACGACGCGACCACTATGTCGACAATCGTCTTTGCGAGAGTGTCAAGCGTGACCTTCATGAGGTGCTGTCCGTCGAGATGCTTGCCGAATGAATCCCTCGCGGCTTCGGCGTATGATCTGAGACAGGTGTGGCTGTCATCCACCATGAGGTGATAGATGTCGAACTTCTCTGACGCTTCTTCGTAGAGTGCGGATGTCTCGATGTCCGCCTGCAATGAGTCTCCGGTTGCGACTGCAAGCTCGCGGCTCGGGAGGTATGGGTTCATCGGTTCATCGCCCATCGTGATGATGATTCCCTTTTTGCCGCGTTTACAGCAGTCAAGGTCGGTGTGATGGAGTCCGAAATACCATGCCGCCGTGTAGGATTCGAACGCATTGCCGCCTCCGCCGCCCTCGAAGTAAATCTTGTCGAGCTGTTCGGCGATGCGTATATCCGATTCGAACTGCGATGCCTGAATCGGCGCGCCGTCATACGCGAGGTCCCCGATACCCATGACCATGAACTCCACGTCCTTGACCTTATTGTAAAGGTCGGTCATGATGACGTTCAGCTTCTTCGCGACAGCCATTGCTGCGCTGCCCATCGAGCCGGTCACGTCGAGCGCGAGAATTACCGGAATCGTGTTCGGATGCTCCTTGGTATCGCGGCACTCCCGCATTGCGTTATAGGGTTTGAGCGCGGGGTCGATACCTCTGCGCCTGAACATCTGCTGTGCGCTCGTGTCCATTGAGGTCATCGTGCCGTCCAGTCCGACGCTGCGTCCGACCGAGTTTGAGTAGCTTGTAAACGCGTCTTTGGTCCAAGATCCGCCGCCCATTTATTCCGCCTCGCTTTCGTTATTGGTCTCTTCCTCATCGGTGTCGTCATCATCGGAGTCGAGCAGGTCGCCGAACATATCCGACATTCCGCCGCCCATCATCATGAGCGGGAGCATATAGCTCATCGAGCCGCCGTTGCCGCCCTTCATCATCTCGGAGAGCATCATGTACTTCATAATGTTCTTCGTGCCGCCCTTGCCCTTCAGGATGTCGCCGCCGAACATCGAGACGATCTTGCCGTAGAAGTAGGTGTTCCCCATGAACATATGGCGTTCCGGGATGATTGTTTCGATCGTCGAGTCCTCGTAGCTCACGACCGTGATCTTGTCCTTGTTGACCTCGATAACGCACTTCGGCTTGCCGGACGCGAGGATGATGTCGCCCTTCGCGACCTTGTTCGTCGGGATCAGGAAGAAGAATTCCTCGCCGATGTTGAAGACGAAGTTCTCGCAGTTGGTGAGGCGTCCGGTCTTGACGTTATAGCTTCTGTAACCGTTCGCGGTCTTGACGGCGATGCCGCCGTTCATTGTGAGTCGGCACATTCCCGGCTCGATTTTTCCGAACATCTTGTTCATTTCGTTAAGCATTGTGTGTTGCCTCCTTAAAAAATTTACCTGATCATTGGACGATGGTCAGATCTTGTCCCATTCGTCAGGCGTGATTATGTCCGCCCACATCGTTGGAAAATAAAGATCGTCCGGCTTCATTACGTACCCGAGTTCATCACGCCATTCACCGTCCTCGTATGTATGACGCTCCCACGGGCAGCACAGCGATACGTGAAACACCACCGCGTACTGACCGTTTCTCTTCGGCGGGTTGGTCTTTGTGTTATGCCACAATATCTGATTCGTCGCTATTGGTTCCATTCGTTTCCTCCTTATATGGGTCTTCCAGGCTCCAGTCCCAGAACTCCTTTCCGCGCCAATCGGTACGGAAGTAGTTGCTCTCGCCATCACCGTAGAAGTGTGTGTATTCCTTCGGCAGCACCCTGCCGACGTTCTCGATTCCGTCCTTCTCCATATACCATCGCGTCAGGACATCACTGGCTATCTCAACCAGCTCATCATCAAGCGGGTTCTTCTTATCGTAGCCCATGAACTGATTCGGGGCGGTCACGACCGACTCGATCGTGTTCATATTCCGGAAGTCCCATTCCTCGGAGTCGACACGGTTCAGCACGCACCAACAGACTGCGGCTTTCTCCATTGTTGATTCGATTCCGCGGGCTTCTCCCCAGAGCGTTTTCGCGAGGTAGTTTATGTCGGCTTCCGATATATCGTATTCGTTTACGACTAAAGGTAATAACGAATCGTTTTGAAACTCATCCTCCGGCTCCTCATACGGCGCTGAGAATGAGAGCGGTTCAATCCTGATCGGCTCTGGAATTTCAAATTCTTTTTGGGTTTCCGGTTCATCGGTCAAAGGCATTGACCTGACCATTTTTGACTCGTCTTCTGACTCTTGCTGTGGTGTGGAGTTCAAAGATGACCATGCGAGCAATGCCATGATCAAGACCATGAACATCGCGAGAACCGTTGCGGCTAATTCATCAAAGGATGGTCTCATATGCTCATCGCTTTCTCCATTGCGTCATACATATCATCGCTATGGTCGCGGGCTGCCAACTCGCCCGCGATTGTATTGATCACCGCTTCTCGGATCGGTTGTACGCCATCGATGCCGTCCGCGATTGCCTGACAAAGTCCGATTGCCGCCACATCGTACCATTCATCATAATCGAGATTCATTGCCCTCAATGTCTCTTCTATTATAAAATGGTAGGTGACGGCGAGTCTGCGCTGATTTTCGCTCACCCGGGACTCACCACCCGTTCCGGGATTCCGATGACCAGATCATTTTTGACTTCCCTTGTCTGCTGGGGAACGTTGTCGTAATCAAAGTTATCGTTATCGTATGTATCGACGGCGAATTTGCCGTCTGGAAGCCTCAGCTGTGCGAGGTTTTTATTTTGCAGCGACCAGAATTTTCTGATCGGCGGCAGGACTCCGAATGGACTGTACATCGTGTCTGCCGCCCCCGCGATTTTCATGATCCATTTCCATGAGTCCGGTTTGATTTCGAAGTGTTTCACGAGTTCGGTCGGGATGTCAACCACGTCCGTATCCTGAAACACAAATCTGAAATGCGTCGTCATTTCGCACCTTCTTTCTTACGCTCTGATCAGCTTCAGGCTCGATTCGTCGAGGAATGAGGCACATCCGAAGCTGATCGCTATCATCAGGTCGTCCTTCGCTGTCATCTTTTTATGTCCGACCTCCTTGAGGACGCGGCACTTGTCAATCACCCGCGTCTGCTCGTACAGGATGGTGCTCTCGGTCATCAGACCGCATTCAGTGCCGACGTTCATGTGTGTCGGCATCGGCTTCTTCATCCGTGATGTAATGGGCGCGACCAGAATCGTCGGGCTGTAGGTATTGCCTTTATCATTCTGGATCACTACTGCCGGACGGGTTCCGCCCTGCTCGCTTCCTGTCGCTGTTCCGAAATCTACTATTAAAATATCTCCGCGTGAGATTGTCATGCGCGTCTCTCCTTTCTGTTGGTGTAACTATTATATCACAATTGGCGTAGTTTGTCAAGTGGTAATAGCAATAATATTTTACCTACTTTCTGGAAAAGTCCCCGAATTTTTGAACAAAAAAAGAAGCCGTCGAAACGGCTTCTGTATTCTTATGTCGCAGGGTAGTATATTTGCTTGAAAAGCTGGAAATCCGCGCTCTCCTCTTTGCTTATCGTGGCGTGTGTAATCGGATCTTCCGATACCCCTTCCGTGATCATCCGACTGTAAATACCGGAATACCAAATACCCTCCGTCATGAGTTTCTTTTTTGTCCCATCGCCATACCGCATCAACCTTCTTCTGAAATTCGATAATGCGTTTTTCGAGGGCTCTGCCTGATTCAACGACACAAGCGCGATGGTATGGTCAATCTTATAGGTCCGCCCCATTTGCTCATCATCGGAGTAACGAACCTCTGCCATACGATATCGTATGATTGCGTTCCGGAGATCGTCATCAATAACGATCTTCTTGCCATACGCGGCAATCACATTGCCATGCAGCGACTGTACCGGGAGGCATATCGCCTCCCCCGACTTGAATCCGATAAATATAAGCTCGGATATAAGCCTGTCATAATCACGCTGCGTGACGTTGTAACGTAACGGAACTATTTCGTCCATTGTCGCGCGCAGATCTTCGAGCGAAGCAAAATAAGATTCTTTGATTCTTGTGTCATCAACACACGCCGCGTCAACACTTGAATAGACCACCCCGGAAAACCGCACAGCCCTGTTGGCGGTCAACCAATCCATGTACCGGCGTATTTCACGCCCTACCTGATGCGCGTAACTCCGTGCGTACTGTGTCACGACATCTTGTATAACAGCGATTACATCAGCATCAACGCCATTTTCCATCCTGACTCCACGCGCCTGCTCGGAATCGTCAATCGCGCGCAGCACAGTCCGGACAATTGATTTCTGCCGCTCGCGGGAATTATCCCCGATAGAATCGTCATTATCAACCTCGTGTTCAAACTCCTCGAAATATTCCGCCTTCGGATCTCCATCGTCAGACCGTAGCGCATCCTGAACTCGCTGTTTCAGCCGTCCCTTGACAACATCAGCGCGCACCCGGCGGCTGTGCTTAGGACTGCACAGTTCATCATCGTACACATCCAACCGCGTCAGAGCCATCGAAACTGTCTGTTCCCACTTCGCTTTATCGCTGTCGTACATGGGAAGAGTCAGAGCCGCGATGAGTATGATTGCGTATGTTCCGTATATTGTCGTAATATAACGCCCCTCTTCAAGCGATGCTTTCGGAGACTCGAAATCATTGCGATAGAACGGCATCGCTATATTCAGAAAATCAACGAGATACCGAACAAGTTCGCCACGTTTTTGTTCCGCCATGTACTTCAGCGGGAAATACTCAGATATGCAGTCAGCGAGAACATATGAGTATATCACGGCATCGGTTTTCTGTGTGATCTTGCCAGCATACAACGCGTCAGCGTCATGACTGTTATTGACAGCCTCAACAACATTACGCGCTGCCTGGTACTCCCATTTCAGTACCTCGCTTCGCGGCTGATACCCTCTGCCGATTGAAAACTGATTCACCAGCTTACCAAGCGACACGTCATCTACATAATAAATCATGGCGCTGAATCGGTTGTTCAGCTGCTCCGGACCACCCTTGACTGTCGCTATAGCCTGACAAGCGGCAATACGACGCGTGCCATCAATAACATTGATGTGACCGTTTATCGAAACACTGCCATCATTATATGAGATTGATCCCCTGCCCTTTACGACCGCAAAACACATGCTGTCGTAAAAGAACGAGTCGCCTCGCATCAAAGTCACCATATCATTGATATTTGACTGCCTCAGCACGCCGCTCCGTCCGCCACGATTTGCCGATTCGGTATACTTACCCTCGAACACGCCGTTATTTGCGAGCTCCGCAATCTCGGCAACAGTTAATGTCACTGTGTATTGATCGGGTGCGTTCATTTCGCCTTTCAGTACTATCAAACCATCATTTAACACCATACAATCACCCTTTCTTTCTGTATGTAATGGCATGATAGTATTATACCATACTTATGGCGTGATGTCAAGCGAGTTTTTCAAAATTCAACGTCACAGGGCAGATATCGCACCTTGTTTCATATCTCATATAGCTGGCAAGCACATCGCCTGCCACTATCTTCACATATCCTCCACGCAGAAAATATTCATACGCAGCCATATATAACCCGCATAATGAGGAATTATATTCATCCCTTATGTCATTATCCGAATGCGTATCCAGAAAGTCTTCTGTCGCGACACGGTTTATATCCTCAGCGCTTCTGACGATCTCTTCTTTCCATTCGTCCTTATCGTTACTCATATCCTGCCCCCTGACGCGTCAACCAATGAATCGATCGCATCGTCGATATTCCCTATAGCCTCCTCTACACTGTCGCTTGCGTTATCGATGTTGTCGAGTGCTTCATCGGACGCTTCCTGCATGGAGCTCCCGTCAATCATATTCCCGTTGCTGATGTCCTCATCATTGTAGATCATGGTGAGCTGCGCTCTCACCGCGATGAGCACATTTTTGATTTCTTTGAGCTGCTTTCTTCTTTTATCGTTCATATTATCCTTTCCGTGTCGTTTACGACACTCGGTGTCTTTTGGAACACCAATAGTATATCACACCATCTCGGATTTGTCAAGGGGTTTTGTGTCTTTTAGGAAACTTTTCGGTTTGTTCACAAAAATCTGTTGCTTTAAGGACACTTTTATGGTATAATGGCATCACCTCAGAAATTTTCTTTAAGGAGTCCACTCATGGCTGAACAAACCACAGGGGCAAAGATTAAAATGCTCCGCAATAAATACAACCTGACGCTCGAACAAGTCGGAAAGGCTGTCGGTGTCGGGAAAAGCACCGTCCGCAAATGGGAAACAGGCGAAATCTCCAACATCGGGAAAAACCGGATAATCGCGCTCTGCGCGGTTCTCCACACCACACCAACATATTTGATGGGGATGAATGACGAGATCGCTCCGGACAATATCCTGAAGATCACAAGGAAGAAACTTCCGCTGATCGGCGAAATCGCTTGCGGCGAACCGATTTTTGCCGACGAACATCTCGACACATACGTCGCCGCCGAAGGCGACATCGATGCCGACTTCTGTCTCCGCGCAAAAGGCGATTCGATGATCGGGGCGCGGATCTATGACGGCGACATCGTTTTCATTCACCAACAGGAGATGGTAAACGATGGCGAAATCGCCGCCGTCCTGATCGGCAACGACGCGACACTTAAGCGCGTTCAGTACAACCGCGATTCGAACGAGCTGCTGCTCTTCGCCGAGAATCCCATGTACAAGACGATGAGATTCTCTGGCGAGCAGCTTGATCAGATCCGTATTCTTGGCAAGGCAGTCGCTTTTCAGAGCAAAATTTGTTAATCTCTTGTTGATATTATACCACAAAAGGTTACGGTTTCAAGGTTTTTCTACATATTTTTTCTTACCAATTTCTTCCTCAGTTTATTCTGGCAGTACCTCGATCATCGGAAGGTCGATCGACTCGGCGTTGATATCGTTGACAACGTTCGCGATATTGATGTTCTTCCGCTGACACATAGCTGCCGCGATTCTGAGTGCGGTCTGCTCCTCCTCCGGGCGGATGCGTGAGACAATCGTTTTCGAGCCGTTGACCGGAGCGCGCTGTTTGAGTGCGATTCCGACCGCGTACATCTCCTTGAAGAAGACGTGCCACGCCATCTGGTAGTTGCCGCCGAGAACGACATAACCATACGAGCGGATCAGCGCGTTGAGAATCTTCGCGAATCCCCACTTACTGATTCCCTTCGCGAGCAGATCGTTCGCGTCCTGAAGCGCGTCGATGTGGCGGCTCAGGTACTTGTTGTACGCCATGCAGGCGGAGAGCAGAGCGTTCATGTCGCCCTGCATATAGGCGTTGCCGATCGCCTTGCCGAGGTCGAGTTCATTGTTGATCTCGACGACTCTCTGCTCAGGCTCGACCGCTTCGACAACGTTAAGTAACTGGGTGCGGACTTCCTTCGCGACCTCGCTGTCGCGGAGGAGCATCGCTATGCGAAGAATGGCGCGGGCTGAGAAGCAGCGGACGCCGAAGTTCTGGATCTCGATGATCGTACCGTCTTCGAGCTGGAACAAAGTCGCTCCGCGCTTGCCATTTTTAAGGCGTGACATCGTGTCACGGCTAAAATCATCCGGCTTCATCAATGCAGTCCCATCACTGTCAATCTCCGCCTGATTGCGCTTATACACCTGACGCAAATCATTTGTGCTGACCTCGAAATACTCGGCGACCTGCTTTGAGGTCATCATTTCGATCCCCGGAAGAAGCAGAAGGTGCTTCACCTTTTCGAGGACATCGGTTCTTTTCGAGAGGCTGTCTCTCAGTTCGCGGGACATGAGTTCTTTCTGGTTTGTCATAATACAATTCCTTTCGTTATTTTAATACGGTTGCTTCGGGCGGGTCATCTTACAATCATATACATCACCCCAGCTTCTGAATAAACAAAAAACGCACGCAGTTTTCAAAATCTGCGTGCGAAAAATTTATACCCGAAAGGGTACGGTTTGCTCTGCACAGAGTGGTTTCGTACCCGTTCGGGTATATTTGCTATTAGTTAATCAATTTTTGTTACAGGGCGATTTTGAATCTCGTCCATCATCGCCTGAGCCCCTTTGGAAATCTTGAATCCATACTTCTCTGCGAACTTCCGCACCTTCTCATGATGCTCAGGCGAAACCCGGATCTCGCCATCCACATACTGCGCTCCGGGCAAGCGTCTCGCCGCCTGATAGCGTTCTTCGCTTCGCTCATTCATACAGATCGCGAGCTTACCTGATGCGGCATCTTTTAAGATCCAGAACTTGCATTCAGGCTCATACCTCCCTTCGATCGCGTTCTTCCGGATCTCGGCATCGTCAATCCGAATCGGGAATCCGTTCTTCAGAAGGATATGTCCGATCTCTGCCGCGCGATCCTCAAACGATCCTCGCATAATCCCGAGTCCATGTTCCCACACACGATCCTCGGCATTCCATCTGTAATCACACTCCTTGACGAGCTTGATGAATTTGTCGTCGCGCTCGGTTTTGAGTTGAATCGCTTTCTCTTTTCTGATAATGTCAACCGTTACACCGCTCACGTTTTCCGGAGTGATGAGCTTTTCATTTTCGATATCGCGCTTGGAGACTTCATCCTGCGGATTCTTTATGGTGCTCTGCGATTTGAACGCGTCGCGATACTTTCTCGCGATGGTTGCGAGGATGAACTTCGCGTTATCATCCCGTGCGTCGATCCATTCCGACGCCTTGGTTGCGTGCTCCAGAATATACGTCATAAAGTCTCTCGACTTTTCATCGCCATGTTCGAGCCACACGTCAATCGCTCTCTGACGAAGTGTCATCGCCCACGCCACTTGCTTTTCGGATCCGCTCAGTTCGGGCAGATCATTTTCAGCTGCAAGAGCCGCGGCTTTAGCGTTCTCCGCGTTCTGCTCTTCACGCAGACGCTTCTCGCGGCATTCAGAGCATTCCGTTATATTCGCCGCCGCCCATTCCTCAAACGCGTCAGCGTCTTTACGGCTGAAACACGTCTTCTCGTATGTGAACTCCTGCCCACAGGTGGCGCATGTGCATTTCGCTACTGCTTTTGCCATATTAAATCCTTTCCCGACTCGGATCGTCGTTTCTTCTGCGATTCTGTATGTTCGCGGTTCAAGAAAACCAGCATGCCCTTCTCCCATCAAGCTGATAGGACAGCCTGATAATTATTTATCGTTGGGGTCAAACTGCGCGATTATCGCGTGCTTTTTCTGATCGTAGAGAACGCACTTGCCCTTCTTGGAAGCGGCGTACTTTTCGTAAGCCGCCTTCGCATCGGCAAGATTATCGTACAGCTCATTGACATCGCATATTTGCGCAGTGTCGGCGCACAACCGATAACGCCTTTCGGGACGTGCAATGTAACGAACACCACCGCCCGGTTCAATAATCTCCCAAAGCACAAGCCATGGATACTCGCTCCATATTGGGTTATGATCGTCCGGATCAGGCTTGATCCCCGTGGTAATGCCCTCGGGCAGATCATCGTCGTAATCAAGCAGGCTGAAGCTGCGATACCAGTCAGTGTTCGTGCGATCGTCGTGTCTGGTCTTGATGCTAATTTTTTTCATGGTAATATCCTTTCGTTTTAATCGTGGTACGAGACCTGTGCGACAATCCGGACTCCCTTGACCGGAACGCCAAGCGCGAAGTCTGTCATACAGTTACGGTCGACGTTGTATTCCAGCAGAATATTCTCGCCACCGTTATCGGGGACAAGAAGCGGTTCGCCGCTTTCGTTCTCGCTAAGGTGATATCCGTCCGGAATCGTGATGATCAGGCCGAGTTCCTGTTCGCAAGAATGGTCGAAGTGTTCCTTGTCGAACTTACGGACGCAGCACGATGCGAAGCTACCGCCGTCCATGAAATCGTACCATGTGTAAATCTTTGCTGTTTTCATAATAACCCTCCTTATTTTTTGAATAATATCGCCGTCCATGCGAACATGATCATGCCCACCACGAAAAACGGTTCCATTGCGCGAACGTTCGTGAACATCGTGAAGAACAGGTAGATATCAAACATCCACCCGAGAATGAAAAATATCAAGCGATCACCACCATTCTTTTATACATTATACCACATAATTCACGATTTGTCAACCGCTTCTTCGTGAAATGGTGATGAGACACCGAGCTTCTCTCTGAGCGTAAACAGCGCCCTTGCTACCGGACACGCCTCGCACCGGTCGCCATCTCGCTTTTCTGGATATGGACACGCATAGGCACAGTCAATCCATGTGTCAACTCCGCTGAGGAAGATGTTCAGTGCCTGCTCTTCGTTCTTGGTTAAGGATACGTTTATCTTTTTCATGTCGCTCCTTTTATGACGCGTGATCTTTTATATACCGGAGAATGAACGCCGTTGCTTCTTCCTCTGTGTCGAACTCATCCGGCAGAACATCGACCGAACACAGGTCTTCAAGCAATCCTTCAGCTATAAGCGACTCATCGAGCTCGTCATCGGGATAGCCGTATGATTCGCGCACTGAATCTTCGTCTTCCTCCGTTATGTCATCGGCGCGTACCGAGTTGATGACGACCGCGTACTCATGCACGCCCTTCGCACGGTCTTCTTTGGTGATATCGAGCCATACGTATTCGATCATCTGCCACTCACCATCAATCAGGCGGATATACTGGCAGCAGCTATCGTCCGCCTGATACCAGTCAATCTTTGCTCTCGTTTCTTTTATCATAATCGTTCACCTCAATGTTTCCATTCAAACGTCGGCAATTCCGGAATGATCTCGCCGTCGCGGTCAAGCCGGAGCCAGTCGACCTGCTTCTCCTTACAGAATTTCAGCAGAGCCGCGAGTTCTTCGGGAACCTCGTCATCGCCGTCTGCCGAAGAATCCACCCAGATCATCCATCCACCGGCCTCGTATGTACTGAGTGAATAAACGATCAGTCCCATATACCATCCGAACAGCTCGGTTTCCAGTTTCTTTGAGGTCTCTTCCTTGATGTGCGCGGTCGAGAGAGTGACCATTGTTTCTTTTTCCATTATCTTACTCAGCCCTTTCTATATCTTCTGCCGTGACGGTGAATTTTGCTGTCGGATCTGTATTGTACGGGTCGTCGAAAACGTATTCGTCGATCGCGTTCTTGCCATCCCGCCAATCAATTACCGCAAGTTGAATTTCGAGTCCGTCCTTTCTTCTCAGGTAAACATGGATTTTAGGATACGCAGGATCACATCCGACGCAGGCACAGAGTTCGCCGATCGGCGTGTCAACGTGGATGCCGAACTCGGGATCAATGATCTCATAATGCAGGCTCGGATCCGTTTCGGTCAGCCGGCGCGTCAGAATGTCAACGGCCTTCATGCAATCGTCAAATCTCCAGACCGCGGTGTGATCGGGGTTATCCCAATCACCGCTTCCGTCGTTCTCAAAGCACAGCCACTTTCCGACATCCTTCTTGCCGATCTGTCCACCCACGCCCGAGAACTTGCTCTGAAGGGCTATAATGCCATCCTCGTTTACCGCCTTTCTCCACAAACAGCGGTGATCGTCTGGGAAGAACGATAAGCGGAACGGCATAATATCATCGGCATCATGGCAGCGCATGACGGTAACGGTCTCCTCGTGTTTGGCGCAGGCATCCTGCGAATCAAACTCCATGCCATCGTTGGCGATCCAAACGGTTTTCTGCTTCATTTTTTGTTTTCCTCCATCATTTTGAGATACTTCTTCGGTAACCGGATTCTGCGCTCGACAGTATGTCCGGACGACCATTCGTTAAGATAGACTTCCTTGATTATGTAATTCGTGTACTCGCCGGGCGGGGCGAGCAGCACCCAATCGCCCGCCCCGAGAGTTCCTTCGTTAAGCTGCACGGCTTGGTATCCGTGCTCTTCGGTCATCATCGCGATGAACCGCTCGACAGCGGTTGTTGAGTAAATGTGCGGACTCATTTTTAATCTTCCTTTCTGTTAAACCGACACGTATCGGTCTTCGGATCATAGTCGCAGTCGTCGTGCAATCTGCCCTCCCGGTATTTGCATTCAGAGCAAAGCATTAACCGGGCTCCGCAGTGCGGGCAGAACGCCTTGAAACCCTGCTTTCGTGGGTTCCAGACGAGCGTCACTTCGCGGTCGCACTCCGGGCAAAGTTCGGTAACTGTTTCGGTTTCGTGCTGGGCGGCATCGAGTATATCGAGAAGCATCTGATGCTCCCTCTCGGTCTCTGCCAAAGTGTAAATCCACACATCGCCGGAGAGATCATCGCATTCACACTCAACGCAGATCCACTGCCCGATCCATTTGTGCTGTTCCTCGTTATCGTATCCGCAATCTCCGATCATTGCGATGAACTCTTCGAGTCCGCGCTCGTTCTTGATGAAGAACCAACGATATTTCCAGAAGTCATCAACAGACCCGAGTCCATACGGACGTAAATCCAATGCGCGCACCGCCTCAATCACGTTGTCGCTCTTCTCGCACACATCCCGCGCCAGTTCACATTCATAACGCCTGCAATCCTCTTCGCTCACGAACTCCCTGCCGTCATTGGCAACGTAAACATCGGTGTAAGCGATGGCTCTTTTCTCGGTCTTCATTTTAATTTTCCTCCTCGTCCTCTTCATCTTCCATGGGATCATAACCCCACATATTACCATAACGTTCTCTCGCCTGCTCCTCCGTCTCGTCCGGATATACATACAGCGCGTCCCCATCAGATTCAAACGAGCCGGAATCCGCGCTCCAATCCTCATTGATCCACTGACCGTCAAACCGAACGTTATGTTCATTGCATATCTCCGCCAGTTTCCGTAATATCGGCTCAGGCATCGACCATGCCGTATCAAACTGAATCGTGTCGCCATCGCTGTCGACCTGCTCATATGCGTTCCATTTCGTCCCCCAGTGCGCCCATCGCCACTCGTACCAGGACACTGCCCCATATTTCATGAGGTTGTCCACTGCCGTTTCACCGAGCTTCATCAGATCATCGACACTTTTATACGTGGAAATCTGCTTGATTTCATCCTCGGACAATGTCGCTCTGCAAGTGCTCGTGAACGTAACACCTTCACTGAGCTGTGTCAGAATCGCCTTCAGTCGCTTACAGTCTATCGTCTTACTGCCATGGTAAGGCATGTCCGGATTCGACATCGTCAGATACAGGCTGATCGCGTCCCTTGTCGTGCTGCCTGCCTCGATATTAAGACTCTCGGGCATCGGTATCAGGCGGTCAAAGTCTATCGCGCTCCGACACTCTTCATCACCATCATGACCCTTGATCAGTGCTCTCACATCCTGAATGTCCTCGGGTTTACCGTAGAATGTAATCTCGTTCGTTACGTTATTCGACATTTTGTTTTTCCTCCATTTTAATGTTTATTGAATACGACCGACTGTCCCGCCTTCATCTTCCAGCAGGACGCTTTTGTGTTGACGCACTCGCCGCAGAATCCGGTGCATTGTGTCGCGGTCTCCGGGATGTCGCACTCGCAGTCCTTGAACCTGACGTATGAGGTCGGGAGATTGTATGGATTCTCGCACTTGAAATCCTTCCAGTTCGAGAAGACGATGATGAGGTTCGCCGGCAGTTTGCCGTTCGCTTTTATGTAATCATTGACCAGTTCATACTTCTTCGTGAAGCAGAGGAACTTGGTTCGCTTGCATTCCTTCGCGACATCAACCATGCCTTCGAGGTATGCCATGTCGACTATGTCGCCTGATGAATGGAATCTGAAGTATTTGTAAGCGGCGGCGTGAAGGTACATCTTTATGTATCCGAAGTAGATATCCGGCATGAGCTGATAGATCATGAGGTTGCGCGCCATCGAGGTCTTGACAGATGGGAACGCGAACCGTCCCTTCATTGCGTAACAGCCTTTCTTACACGGCGCGTCTTCCCGGCAGGTCACGCCCGCCGGAAGGTTGATGCTCGGGATGAATTCGCCGAGCTTCGAGTTGCTGAGGCTTATGTATGGGGTGATTACCTGATTTGTTACCATGCTAAATACGCTCCTTTGCTAAATTCTACGAGAAGTATTGACTCTTCGTGCGCGGTTTCGCACATATTCAATGTCTGTAAGATACAGGTCATGATTGTTTCTGCGGGATCCGCGTCATACGCATCCATATCATTCCATATGACCGCCATAGCGGCTCCGCCTCCGCCGTAACGCTCTGATATGACCAACAGATCAGTGCTGTCAAATCCGGGGTCGACGCTCTTGATACCATACCAACCATCAGTCTCGTATATCGCATAATGCTCAATGTCGTCAATCTCATCGGCGATATCGGGGTCGATCATCGTAAAGTCGCATCCGTAAAACGGATTCTTGATGACATCCTTCATATCAATCTCACGCGCCAGAACATCGGCAAGCTTGCCGACCGACATGATCGCGTAGTTATCTTGCTTCCTCATTTTCCTATCACCTCAACATCTTCTATATATGATTCCTCATCAATGTCCGGGTACTCGCTGAGAATTTTTCTGACCATTTCGAATATCTCCACCGAGATCCCGCAGTCTTCATCGCGAATGCTGACTGCCCGGGAATGGATAATCGGATACCTTACGCTGAATACCATATAGAGTCCATCGTTTTCTGTCCGAAAGAAGTCCATATAATACCGGATACCTCCGCAGCCGAACCAGCATTGTATTCTGTCCGGCTGATCGCTTATCAGCATTCGTGCCACCGCCCACGAGAATTCCTCGATCGTCATCTGCTTTGCGGTCATTCTTCTACCTCCTCCGCAGAGACAGACGCCTCGACATATGTTTGCCAATCCGGAGTGCCCGCGCTGATCGAAGACTTATCGTCCTCAACCTCCATGTTATTGAGGTCATAATCCTCCGCGATCTGCTGCCTGATTTCGTTATACGCTTTCATTGCCGACTCGAATGTCTTGTGTATACTTTGCACCTCCTTCACAACTCTGTCGCTTTCGTAGTAGACCAAATAAACCATCTTCTTGTCGGTCTTGAACGCGTCGGCAATCCGCGAACGGAATTCCGGCGACTCCGCTATGTCGGCGGCGCATGCCTTGACATAATCCTCGACCATTTCGAGCTTGTCCGGCTTCTCACTCCTCGCTGTATTTGCGCCGACCTCGGTCAGCCAGCCGATCGCCGTGCGGAAGATTATATCGCCCGCTGATGTGTACTTTGTTCTGATTTCGCCGATTGTCATAATCATTCCTCCTCCATGAGCTTATGCTGTTTGAGAACATTACACAGCGTCTCGTTATATATGCCGCCGTATGTGTCATCGTTCGCGAGCAGTTCCTGATGCTCCTCGTATATCTCCTTGAGGTCATCATCGGAGATGTTATCCGTATCGCCCAGAACGCAGGCTATCGCGTTCCGGAAATCCTCAAGCTCAACCTCTTTTGCTATTTCGTATCTGTCCTTCATTGTTCTTCCTCCAGTTCCTTGTACTCCGCGAATGTCAGCGGAGCGGTTGTTTCGTTTATCTGCGCGGTCATCGCGAAATACGCGAGGTAGGCGCGGTACTTTGTTTTGGTCTCCGATTCATCGGTATCGACTACTATCGCGTTTGTACAGCGACCGGACTTCAGCTGCCCGGTCGTATACTCACATATGTCCATGCCCTTTGCGGTATTCGGATTGTCAGGCGCGATCTCAGCGTAGATCCTCGTCATGCCGTGACCTTTCCGGCTTTCGCGACCTGTAGCATCAACTCGATCATGAACTTATCGACAACGACCGAACCATTCATGATGTCGTCCCATCTCGTTTCCTTCCATTTATCGGTCTGTCTGGACGGCGGGCGGTGGTCAACGAAATCGGCTATCGCGTTTGCCGCGCCCCATGCCGTTCCCTTGAACTTCTTTATGTCGGCGGCATCGTTGCATTCGAGCAGTGACGTGAGATCATTGTCGTGCCTGATCTTCGTGATGACCGGCGCGTCCTTCGCGAGCGGATTGACCGCGTTGTACGCCCTGATTATCGCGTCCTCGTTTATTGTGATGTTCGCGAGCTTATCGGCGTAGTTATCGAGCTCATACATGTAATGGTCGGCGAGTTCGAGCGACTCCCTCGCGTCCTTCAGGCGTTTCTGGATGTTCGTTGCGTGTGACGCTTTCCATGCCCGCTTCGCCGTGCTGATCGCGAGGTTGAGCGTATTGTTACACACGACTCTGACCGGAGTCATCATCGCGCGGACGCTTCCTGAGCCATCGTGCGAGTTCGTGAAGCAGAGGTACGGGATGACCTCATCACCGACCACCGTTCGCTCCGGCAGTCTCGCGAGCATCCAGACCTTACGACCGCCGAGCAGGCTTCCCGCTGTCTCGTATCTGACGTTCCCGCCGATCAGATCATCGGTGAAAGCGAAAGCCTCGGCGTTCTGCACTATCTTATAGCGGTCGGTCACGATTCCGAGAACCGAGCCGTCCGAGCTTCTGACGTTCGCGAACTGATTCGGAATGACCTGACCATTCTTGAGGCAGACCTCCTGCTTATCGACCGTCCAGTCGAGCCCGGCAAGTTCGAGTGCCGCTTTCGAATCCGGCGCGTCCTGAATAATCCTTCCGAGACCATGCCACGGAACCTGACGGACGCTGAATAATGTTTCAATGTTGTGCATATTGTTTTCCTCCTTATGCCATCTTGAATCCTTTTTCGGTTGTCGGTTTATCGGTCAACTCTTTTGACCTGACCATTTTTGACTTGTGACGCTCGGCGTACATCACGGCTTTCCAGTCGTAAACCGAGCTTATGATGTCGCCGAGTCTTGTTGTGATCCTCGTGATGTCCCGGCGGGTTGCCGTCCCGGTGATGATTTTCTGCTTGAGGTTATTGAGTTGCCGCTCAGTCGTTCCCCTTTTAATTAAACGATATGTATAAAAATTGCATCCATCGTGGTGATGGTCGTCACAGCAGAGGTCTCCCCGCTCATCGATATACCACTCCGGCTCGTAGCTGCTGACAAGGCAGTTGCGGACGTTGCCGCCGATGACCTTGTAGGCGTTGACCCGACCATTCCAAAGTCCGAGATCGGCGATGACGAGGATGTCGTTCGGCGTGCGGATGTCGAGGATTTCGCGCTCGGTGTCGAGGTAATCATTGTTCGTTTCGTACATCAGCGTCAGCAAGTCGGTCTGCGACCGCTCCGGGTACTCCTCGCGGAGATCGTCCTCCCATTCGGCGAAGTCCGGGAAGGACGACCAGATCATGTATCTCCATTTCTTGATCATTTCTTTGCTCCTTTCAGCTTGAAGGGCTTGTCCCATTTTCCGATGTCGATGTGAGCGTAGAAGCCGACATCGAAATAATCGCGCATCGGATCGCTGTGATCGTAGTTCAGCGAGTCGAGGAAGTTTTCGACTTTGAGCAGGGTTTCGTTGAACCAGTCGGCGTAGCCGCGCCCGAAGCGACCGTTGATGCCGCTTACGTAGCACTCGCAGTCGCCGTCGTTCCATGCGCGTATCGGGTATTCCGGAGCTTCCATCAGCCTTACTGTGATGTGCGGCGTGAGTCGGGTCTTGAGTTTCGTGACGCTCCATTTACAATCCGGGCTGATTTCCTTGAGTCCGGCGCGGATTGCCTTCACGAGCTCGTCCTCACCGCGCCATGTGCCGAACAGATCACCGTGCCATCCGCCGTAGTAGCCGCTGTTTTCGTCTTCCATTATTCTCATCGTTATTACCTCCTGTAAAGCGTCAGATTCCATGCGTTGCCGAGCTCGTAATAGTAGCCGCATTCCCGCAGTAAATCGCTGAATTTGCCCTCGAATTCCCAGTCGCGGCTGTAATTGAACTCGTCATACAGCGGACCCTCGAACGACATCGAGAGGATGTCGCCGGCGTACTCGAAATAGTCGCGGGGGTTGATGTTCTCGATGACCTTCTTCTCGCCGTGCGGTCCGGCTTCGTATGCCTTGCCGTTGAAGTAAATGCGGGTATCGAACCAGAGGTCTTCCGCTGTGAGCAGTTCGTAAATCTTGTTCGCGAGATCCTCGATCTCATCGGCGGCGGGAGCTGTTTCCTTCTTCTCCGCGACGCACTGCGCGACCGAATCGCGGATCGCGTTGTCGAGCTTCTCGTAGTCGATCACATCGACCGAGCTCGCGATTCCTTTGGCGAGCTTGATGATGTCGAGACGTGTGAGCCCGGAGGTGTCGACCTCATCATTCAGGACTTCGCGGATGCGGTACGCGACCTCCTCGCGGATGAATTTTTTGTATGTATCGTTTGCGTTCATGATATTTCCTTCCTTAATATATAAATACCGTTGACTGCTTGCCGACCTCGGACTTTACCTTAATCGGTGTATAATTACCGCAATCGACTCCGGTTTCAAGCTGGGTGAGACCAATAAACTTTACCGGACAGATCAGAGCGAATCCGCGAGATGTTTCGATGTAGTCAGCTCCGAGACGCGATTCGTGCTGCGACCAGACGAGCTTGTCAGTTCCCATTATCCGCAGGAGATCGCGAACGAGTTCGGTATCGTAGTACTTGCCGTTCATCATCATCGGCGGATACCGCTTCGATGTCGAGCTCTTCGGTTTGATCCCGCGCGTCCGGCTGATCTTGTACGCCGCCTCGATGTCGGCGGGATCGAATGACAGGTCGTAATACGATCCCTTGGAGTTGCGCTTGAAGATTGATGCGAGCTTCTCGCCCTCGTCATTGTCGTTGCCCGTATCGATAAGGTCGTTGCGCTCACGCAGTGCGATCATCATGCAAGCATCGAGCAGGGCGATCTGATACATCTCACCCTTCAACTCGCCCATGTAGGCGTGTCTCTGCGACTCGCTCTGCTTCTCTGAGTTCATGCGCTTGTTGACGATCTTCGCCACTAAAGCCGCTCCCGAGCCGAACTTCGATGTGACCGCATTCTCGCGCAGTTCCTGCTCGGCGATGCGGGCGAGCCATGCGAGTGCCGCCGCAGGCTCGAATGTGGTTATGGTCGTTTCGTCCGGATGTTCGTGCATCCACTTCGTCAGGATGTCGAACGTATTCCGCTCGGCATCGTTCATGTTGACGCTGTTGATGATTTCAAGGATTTTGCTTGCTTCCATTATGTATACCCTCCCCCGGTATTTTCAAATCTTTTTGGGTTTTCCAAACGTTTCTTCAACTCTTTTGACCTGACCATTTTCAGGTCAACGGACGCGATAGAGCGTCATGGTGAAGTCCTTGCGCTCATCGGTCTGCCTCGATACGGCGATATCCAGCCGCCAGATTGAACGGTAGACGTAAAGGCTCTCGTGCTCCTCGTGATAGAATACACTGCGCGCGTCATCAACTCCATCGGCGCGGAATCCGAACAGCATTGAAAAGTCCTTCAGCCTGATGTCACTCATTTTTTCGAGGGTTTCCTGCCAGTCGATGAAGAGATCGCTCGCGTAATACTCGCAGTATCGCCCCGCTTCCTGAATCAGGCGAGTGAGGAGCGAGGAGTAGTTGACCTGAACGACACCGATACCGGTCAACAGATCATAGCAGACAGTGCCGTCAGCCGTGAGCGGCTTACAGCCGTACTTTATCTTGAAATTATCGAGCATTTTATTCCGCCTCCTTTATGATGTTGAGGTCGCGGATGCACGCCGCCCTCGTTCTGCCGCCCGAGCCGCCAAACGAGCGGATCGTTTCGATCATCCGATCCCACTCGTTCATGAAGTACATATCGAGCAGGTCGAGCCAGACCTCGCGCCCGCCCATCGTCGGGAGTTCCCGGGCGTAGTACATCCGGGATAAGAGGTCGCTCTTCGCGCTCTCGGCGCGGTCGTTGACCTCGATGATGTTGCCGTAGTTATTGTTGATTGCTATCATTTTCTTGTTCCTCCGTAGAAGTAGTTATAGACTTTCTTCGCGACCTGCATGAGTGCCAGACCGCAGGCGATGATGGCGAGTCCGCCGATCATGCCTTTATTCTGTATGTAATTCGCTCCTCCGATGTAGAGGAGAACGCCGATTGCGCCCGGCGTGAAGCTGATTACGTCCGCTAAGAGAGTCGCGTTGCGCCTTATGAAACGGTCGATGTTCTCGGTCTTGACTCGCGGGCGGAGTCTTGTGTTGTTTGTCATTTTGTGCCCTCCTTACCAGTCGTAGCGGTGGATCGTCCAGCCGCCGAAGTAGCCTATTTCGTAGAATCCCGAGCCGTCCTCGTATTCGCCGTCTGACCAGTAGTCAGCGGTTCGGATCGCGGTGTATGCGCCGGCTGAGAAGCCGATCGCCGCCCCGATGAGCAGAGCGGCGATTGTGATAATTATTCGTCTCATGGTTTACCTCCCCTGAACATAGTAATCCCATTCGTCGAGATCGTAGACTCGCGGCTCCAGTTCGCCCTTGCGATTGTGTGTCCAAACCGTGAGCTTGAAGTCAGCCGAGACAGACCACATAATGTCCTCGGTCGCGTACTTCTCCGTGTGTCCGGCGCAGTATACCGGGTCGTCATCGCCCAGAATCTCCGCCCATGCGTCGGTACGCTCACGGAGATCATCGTCGACATCGTCGGCATCCCTGCGGTACGCGCAGGTCTCGCAGTCGCAGTTGCAACGGAACTCGATGATCATGTCAAGGCAGGTGTCCCTGCCATCCTTCAGCTGACCGCCGTTATAATAACGCGAGACCTCGCGAGCTTTTTTGATCGCGTCGAAGACTTCATCGGCGCGGACGTAAAGGTTCGGACACGCGAGTCCGGATATAACCCATGTTTTCATTTTGCTCCTCCTATCTTGGTGATGTAATCGCTGTCGGTCTCCTCATCGCGCCAGTAGGCAAACGTGTTGCCCTTGACGGTCTTGAAGATCTCGCAGAGACAGAACGCCTCGTTGTTCTCTCGGTTGTCGCTGTACTCATCTACAGTCGCGGCATGCGCGACCATGATCGGCTGATTGCCGTCATACACCATGAGCGCGGGCTCGCCGGTGATGACGTTGACAACGTTCTTGACCTTGTATCCGGTCTGAGCGGTTATTGTTGTTTTCATCATCGCACCTCAGAATCTGATTCTACGTGAATCAAGTTTGAGCAGACGGCAGGCGGTCTGCACCTGCTGACGGCGGATCAGGCTTGCGCCGTAGTCCCTCATCCACTGACCACGGATGACCGGATCATCCGAGTGGACGCGAGCAGGACGGGCAATGTACGCCTCGATATCGGCGCGCAGAGCATCGCGCCTGTCCTGAAGGGCAAAATAAATATCGCCGTACTTCTCGATTTTAGCCGGATTATTGCCGAGCCGCTCGACTCGGTGGCACGCATCCTCAGCGCGTCGGTATGCCTTGGTGACAGCATCGAGCCGTCTAAGAGTATTCACGTAGTTCATAGTATCCTCCCTGCTTTTCGGCGCAGTGACCATTGTATTCACGGGGTTGTGACCGCACAGGCGAGCCTGTCCCGCATTACACCGCCGGTTGGCGGTTCACTCTGCGTTATTTGAGTCGTCCCTGATCCCGAGCCTTGAGCGTTCTCAGGAACGCATACTTGAGCGTCCGCTCGATTGACCGAACGTCGTCCATTACGCCGACGTTCCCGTCGAACACGAACGACTCCAAAGCCTCGCCGGATTTCGCCGAGATGAGCATCTCGACGGGCTTATAGACGGCTTTCGCGTAGTCGCGATAGAAATCTTTACAGAATGCGTCCTTGTGCTTAACCGAGTCCATATAGACCGGCTCGATATAGGTCGAGTAGTCGTCGTATGTCATGTAGGTCTCGGAGTATCCGGTTCTTTCGAGAAATTCTGAGTACATCATGATTGTTTTCCTCCTGCCGTATAGGCATAAAAATAGCCCTTGTTTCGCGGAAAATTGCGACCAAGGGCGCATTATTTGCGATAAAACTCTTGACAAAACGGCGCAGTTGTGATATAATAATAGCGTCGGACCGTTTCGCTCAAGCTCATCAGTGCCGGACTTTTACCGGCAGACGGTCGAGCCCGATTGAAGTGATAACCGGGCTCTGGAGT